>FUFK010057175.1_pt1 | contig 41879 bp, 29 predicted proteins | sample 1021851 | NCBI WGS metagenome assembly FUFK01 (sample SAMEA51879418, study PRJEB19060) | metagenome
CCCGCCCCGACCTTAACGACAGCGACGAAGACAGTCGCACCTTCATCACCACCGTGGTCAATGGAGCGGTGGTATCGCACGTTCAAGATTACAATTACTCAGACGGCCGTGAAGTGTTCAAGTACGGTTCAAACCCAAGCGATAACGATACCGACGGGGACATGTTGCCTGACTGGTACGAATACAAAATGGCCTGGAATGAGAGCAACGATAACTTCAGCTCGTACCTCGATGTTCGGGTGGTGTGGATCGATGTCGCCACGGGCGGCCCATGCAACACGGACACCAACTCTTGCCTGCCGTTATCACAGGACGGCTCCGGTGGAACCTTGGCTCGACCAGACACTGAGTTCACCTGGTTTACCTTGGACCCGGCCGACCCGAATGATGCCAACCTTGACCCTGACCAGGACGGTAACTGGGATTGTTCGGGAGTGGGTTGTACCTACGAGTCCTACACCAATTTCCAAGAATTCTACGCCATTACAACCAGTGATTACTCTTCGCCCAACGCGGTTCGCTTAAGCGCCTTGACCTACGACGGAGCGCCCGTCACTGAGGGTTGGCAGTTCCGAGCGGCCTTGCTCGGTTTGGGCCAAACCAATGAACTTCAATTGAACTACCTCAAGTTGGATAAATTTGGAGGGCCTGATAATCAATACGGCTACATTGTTGACGATAAGGACACCAATTTCCTCATCGTTGATCCGTCCGACGATGTGGTGCTCATGGCAGGGAACCGGACCGATGCATGGGACATCTACTACGCCTCATCCCCTATGACACCACCCGTCAGAAACGTTGGTGAACACGAATTTGGTTGGTACCTCCTCGACTTTGATGATGACCATCTTGCCGAGGGAAGCAGCCCAATCAACTGGGATACTGACGGTGATTGGATGAACGATTGGTTCGAGGTTCGGGATGATGAAGAAGACGGTGTCCGTGGGGACTCTTCGCCTATTCGCTACGACTCCAGACAAACCAGTTGACGTCGTATCGCTTTCCGACCCCAAACCGCATGGTTCAAATGGTGTTTGGGTCGTGTGCCAATCATGCAAGGTGGCGGACAGCATGGTATTCACCCGAGGGCTGTCCTTTTGCTCCTCGTTTCCTTGATGTTTTTGACGCCGCTTAGCCCCATGGCCGAGTTGTTCTCAAATGAAGCCGAAGCGGCCGCAGGAACACGGCACGTCTACGAATTCAGCGACGGTTCTGTCGAACACATTGCATTGTACCAGGGTGCCAATCCGGACATGGGTGCATCGGTTTCACTGCCGCGTGGAGCCTACGTGACCGATGTGAGCATGACCCTCTCGGGAGCATCGGCCACCGGATGGTCGCAGGTTGTGGCCGATGACCGAGTTCATTGGATGCGCGGGGCAGAGAGTGCTGTAGACGACCGTTCGGGCGACTTAACGTTGGGCATGGATAACATCAGTCGTAACTTCTTACCACACGGAAACAACGCCTACGTTGACCCTAATTCAGATGCTTGGCTGGACAATGGCTCATATGCCCTGCGTCAGCCCCACACATCCAACGCCACCGAGTCGCTCTATTCACAGCAACTGACGAAGACGTCTTCGAGTTTCATGGCGCAAAGCCAAGGGGCCATCCTCAAGCATCACGATTGGTTATTCCTTTCCACATGGTCCTCCTCCACCTTCCACAACATCGTTGAGCGCCTGTACCCAAACAACGCCTCACGAGAATCGGTCATTACCCTTGACAAGGCGTCGTGCACTCTGCCTCAGAAGCATTCCTCTTCCTATTACGGCTACTATGGTTTCCGAGATTGGACCATCACCGATGACGAGCGTTTGTTCGGTATTCTCTCAGGTTATCGCTACACCTATGGTTCCAGCGCTCCGGTTAACTACCACCGTGTGATGGAGATGGACATCTCTCGTGATGACACGTGGACGTGCATTGATTCTTACGATATCTCACCCTCTGTTGGCGAGTACACAGGTATTGCCTACGACAGAGATACCGGAAAAGTTTGGGTGGCACACAACGCCATGAACCGACTCTATGCATACGAATTTGCTGGTGATGGGACCTCGACCTACACTCGCAGTCAAGAATTTTACAGCTACACCTCTGCATCCGGGTCCAGTTGGGAGTGTGGCGGAACGTACAGTAGCAGCACGAAGCAGATGCTACGGGGTTTGGAAGTGAACGGCTCCACGTTTTACATGCGCTGTCAAGAGGATTCGCCCTATAACGACCGAGACCAACTTGAGGCATGGTCCGTTTCAGGATCATCTTCTACACTCATTCCTGAAACGACCACACGTCAGATCTCTCGCCTTGGCTATGGTCTGCAGTTTGACGGCGAACGTTTTGTTACGGTTGACTGCGGCTACTCCACGTGGTCTGGGGCAACGCTGTATTACCGCGAATTCGGTACCGGTTGGATGTACGAGACCACTCCTGCTCCAGGGACGACGACGTGGTACGGTGAAGTGGTTGAATCGGGAGAGGACATTCTCTCAGCCAATGTTGAGACCTATTGGTCCGCCGCCTCCATCGGCGACCGTGTTGATTACTGGATCTCGGCCGACAACGGGACGCATTGGGAAGAAGTTGAATCTGAGTCCACCATCCACTTTGATTACCCGGGGAAGGAACTCGTTTGGAAAGCCCAACTCATCGGCTCATCGGCCGTATCATGGTGGATTGACATCGAGTACGCTACCGCCTACCAAACATCGGGCGACTGGACCTCTCCCCACTTCAACGCCGGCACCAAGGTCGGCAAGGTACGTCCACAATGGACGGCTGATGTCCCTGCAGGAACATCCCTGCAGGTCGTGGTCTCCAACGATAACGGAAGTACATGGTTGGATGCAAGCAACAATCAAGAACGAAGTTTCTCCACCGAAGCAGCGGGAAGCACGCTGCGCTATGCCGTGTTTATGACTTCAACCAACGACGGATTGACCCCCTCCATTGACCAATTTGTCCTTGAATATGAGGAAGGCTACCCGGACCGACCCATGCTTGACATTGGTGGCGATGGCACCTATGATTGGGAATCGGATATCTTCCTCAACGAGTCCTCCGTGCTCGCCTCTGATGATTCACCCGTGGGTGCTGTGGTGAAACGTGCGCCCACCTTGGTGGACGCCTTTAATGACCACATTCCCGAAAACGGTGACGGTTCTGTTGACATTCCCATCGCCGTCAAAGCGGCGAGCTCGGGGCGAGTAAAGATCTCCAATATCGATATCACATACGCCATGCAAACCCGTGCTGTTGGCGCTTCGTTTGAGGGTGGGCTCGCCGCCCCTGATGGCTTGTACAGGAACTTCATCACACGCGTTGCACCCGGCGATGAAGTGGACCATGTGACCAAGGCTGTCATCGCCATTGAACACACCCATGGCGACAACCCAGCATTCACCTGGCAACGCGGTGACATGTGCAGTGTAAACTCCGATGCGGACGGTATCGTCATGTTTGATGCTGCGAATTGCACCTCGACAGAGGACGCCAACGGTGTGCTCTCAATTTGGATGCCCACGAAGGTCAACTGGTCGTGGGACGATGAGGGCAGTGCCGAAGCCATCATCACCGTGGAAGACGACTTGGGTGTGGCCGTCAATCAATGGACCACCGCTGAAATGGAACTTGTTGTCGAGAACGATATCCAACTTGACGGTCTGCGCGTTTGGGAGGAAACGGGCCGCCAACTCTTCCCGATGGATTGGGTGCGAGGTGGATTCAACCTCAGTTTCAGCGGTTCTATGTATTTCCAAGATTCTCAATTGATGCCCCCTGCTGGTAGTTTCTCTCTGCGAATCATCGGTCAGAACGTGACTTACGATGGTGACCCGATGGGTGAACCCATCGTCCTCTACGAAGAAGTGAATCCTGCCTTTGGTGCTTACAACATGACCTTCACCTCGCCGATAGAGTCCCAACCGGGTGGCATGATTTTCTATGTCCAAGCCGTGAATTTGGAAAACGGTTCAACCTATACCAACCCGAATTACAATTCCATCCGCTTGATTCTTGATGGAAACTCACCTCTGGTTTTGAGTGCCACGCCAATGGACGGTGAAGAACGTCATGCTGGTGCATCCGGCGTTGGCCAATCGGTCTCCGTGGTGGTCCAAGATTCCGTGGACCCGCCTCGTCAACTCAATCTCCATTATTGGGTCGGATGCAAGGCCAGTGACGCCATCGGTTGTACCGACTACAACTTTGACGGCTTGCCCAATGAGGATGAGTACGAACTGATCGTTTTGGGTTCACCTGAAACACGAGCAGGTGGCCTCAACATCTTCGAAGGTCTCATTGATGATTCCATGCTATTACACAAGCAACGAGTTTCGTTCTATGTCTCCGGTGAGGACGAGCAGGACAACGAAATTGCGATGGGTCGCGGCCCAGTGTGCCCTGTTTCATCGATCACCTGTGGCTACCGCCCGGGTGAAGTCCTTCCTGACTGGGACGCTGATTTGGTGACATATGACATCCGTCAAGAATTCGAACCCACGGTTGATTTGACCAATTCATCCATCCTCGGCCACGACGATTACGATCCACTTCACCCTGGTGTTCCCTACACCGCCCGAATCAAACTCAGTGATACCAATGGATGGCAGGACATTCAATACGTTCAAGTTGCACTTGCCGGCGACTTTGATGACGATGAATCATCCTTGTTCATCTCCCTCGCCGAAGGCGATGATGGCCTGCCGATGGCGGTCATGACGTCGGGTTCTGACAACATCGCTGTCTCCAATCTCTATTCAACGGTCAGTCTTGAAGAAGGGAACGAATCTGTGGTTATCATCGAAGCACGCTTCCAGTTGACGTGGATGTTCCCAGAGGCTTACGATACCGATGGTTTAGCTCACTTCCTGCCTCGCATCAAGGTCACCGACATGCCCTGTAATGACAATGAGGTTGTACCGTGTTTCGAAGTTGAGGAAGGTCTGGGCGATAATTGGTGGAGCCTGGACAATGACTTCCGATTTGACACCCAGCCGGGGAAGATTCGAGCCATTGAACTACGCAACAGCGAGAACCACTACAATGATGAGAACTATGAAACCATCATCGGTGCCGGCCAAGCCCTCCGTGTTTCAGGACGTGTTCTATTTGCTGAGGACGAAACACCCGCACCCCCCGGCTCCTTTGATGTCGTGTTTGGGGACTTCGAGAACAACTGGCGCACCTCAACCCGCGAAGACGGTGAATTCAGCCTGGACTTGCTCGTTCCGTCGGTTCGTTCGGGCCGTCTTGACTTGCGGTTGAGCATGGACGATATGCCGGGGTTCGCCCTTGACGAAACGGCGTTTTCTCCGAGGGTTCGCTTGGCGGTTGACAACGCACGACCAACCATTGACAGTATCTCACTCAACGGTGTACCTCAAGGATCACCACTCTCTATCGGTGATGCAAGCAACCTTGAGGTCATCCTCATCACCAACGATGAGAATGGCTTTGATATCAGCGAAGCAGCAGTGCTCCACTACAGGGTCAAAGCAGGGGAAGCAGAAATTTCTCGAGGTAGCGTGCTGTTGCCAGACATCACGCCCTTCGGCCAGCAATATTTCTGGAGTGGCTCCCTCGACCTAACGGATTCTGGAGCGACGACATTGTTGCCATCTTACGCAGTTGATGTCTGGGTTTCAGGTTCCGATGAAGCAGGTAATCCCTACGATACGCTCTCCAATTCCATGAGCGAACCGTTCGCCTCTTGGCCCTTGGCCTTGGTCGGTCCGCTCGTCGATCTTCAAGACCCGTCCACAAGCATGCAATGGGATGTCCCCAGCCCCTATGTGGGTGACACCTCCAAGATGGTGGTGAGCACCAACAACCTTGGTGGCAACGGTGATGTCACCTTTGCGCTCCAAGAACTCGTGGATGGCGGATTCTGGGCAACGACCAGCACGGTTGAACTCCAAGCCACTGCTGGCAACCCGCTCATCGCTTCTCTACCGGTCACTGCTGACGACCCTGCTGGTTCAAGCATCGAATACCGTGTTCTGGTGTTGGTCGACGGTGTTGAAATGGATCGCCATACCGTTGATTCATTGCTCATCAAAGAACAGACCGTGCGCGACGGTGAGGCGCTCACGCAACAACTCTCGACGGACGTGTTTAGCGTGACGCTGTTCATCATCGCGCTGGCATCCGTTTCCTTTGGCCTCTACGCGATGGTCTTACGTCGTCGCATGCTCGCTCCCGAATCAGAGGAAGAACTGGCAGACCAGACCGATGCGGTGGTAGAGGAGATGAAGGCCGGGAAGGCCGTTCCAGAACTCGCACAACCTCCTGCACCGACCGGCCCCATTCCTCCGCCGCCGGGTGCGGTTCGTCCTGCTCCACCAGCACCAAATTCGGCCAGCCCTGTTCCACCGCCTCCCAGTGGGCCAGACCGAACAAAGCCGGCACCCGTTCCACCCACAGGTCTACCTGACGGATGGACCCAAGAGCAGTGGAACTCGTACGGTTGGCAATACATCGATGCACTTTCGAAGAAGTGAGCGTGTCTCGCATGTCTAGCGATTCAGTTGACGGCTTGGTGACGCTGACAGAGCGTACGGTGAACCTCATCAAGCAGCTCAATATGCCATTGGTTGAGGTCTCGTTGGTGCTTCAGAAGCACATCAATCAACTGATGGAGACCTTGGGCCAACATTTGGAAGCGACAGGACAAACGGTCAGTGAACGCGTCCACTCNCCATGGCCGGTTGAGGTGCCGGAATCTGCGTCCCAATCGGATTTTGCCCTAGAGAAGGTCATGGACATCGTTGACCATCAACGCATGGATATTCTTGACACGCTAATTCGGGTCACCCTCATTGAGATTGATGTGTCTGTGGTGGAAGCCCTTCTCGCACTGCGGCAGTGGGAACACCTCGCTCGTACACAACTGGCCTCAGCAACAGGTCCAGGTCAACTGTTCTCACCTCTTGATATTCCTGACGAATGGTAGGCAGAGATTCAAAAAGCGTCTCTTCAAGCGCTTAACATGGCACGGCGTGCGCCGCTGACGGTTTTGCTCGTGAGCATGATGCTCGCGTGCGGCCTTTCGGGTTGTTTAGGCGATGAAGCGCTTGATTTACTTCCGGAAAAGAAGGGAATACCCGGGGGGCTTACACTGGCCTGCCTTCAAAGCAGCATGTACACTTCCATGGTCATCGAGATTGACCATGAACCCGGCTATCGTCCATTCACGAGCAGCACGGACATGTTGATTGACCGATTGGAACAGGTGTGCGACAAACCATCAGGAATTTCCATCAAGTACGCTGAAGTCTCCTTTGACCACGAAGGTACATGGTCGGCTCAAGATGTACGAGACAAAGGATGGGCGACCAAAGACCACTCGCCGAGGGACGGGACGACGCTTTACTGGCAAGTGCTGTTCCCTGCGGGCACTTACGAAACCGATTCTGTACTGGGCGTCGCGGTTGATGCATCGACGGTAGCATTGTTTAGCGACTCCATTGATGAAGCAGATGGACCGTTTGGACGCCCCTCTGTTGAGGATGTTGAGAACAGCGTTCTCGTTCACGAAGTCGGGCACTTGCTTGGTTTGGTCAATTTGGTCTACCAATCGCCAGTGGACCATGAAGATGACGAACATCCTGGCCATTCCAACAACGAGGAATCGGTCATGTATTGGGCGGTTGAGTCGGCCGACCTTTCCAACTTTATTTTCGGCGAATTGCCCAATGAATTTGATGCCGATGACCTCGCAGATTTGGCCGGTCTGGCCGATGGTAGCATCGCAATTCGGGATCAACTTTGGTCCTGAATCTGTCCCATGGCGGCTACGGCATCTCGCCATGCATCGATGATTGACCAGAGGTAGAGACCAATCCACAACAGCACGGTAAAGGCGAGAGGAATTTGCAAGAATGACCATTCAAAGCCACGTCGGTGTTGACGATTGAAGTGTTGTCCCAAAAACAAGAAGGGAACAGCCGCAAGCAAGGCAGCGACGAGGGGTCGTAGTGCACCCCATGTTCCCACACCAAAGGTGATTTCTCTCCAAATTTCCTTCACGATTCGCACGGGGAAAATGCCCTTCTTGCTGGAGTCGGTTTCGGGGGTAAACTGCACCACCAACTCCTCTTCCATGAGGTGCGGTGTGCTCTACACCTTGTCAAGATGACGCAGGCAAACAGGGAGGATGTATCAAAAACCTGTGCGGCTCTTGATGAGCATGGACTCGTCGTTCAAGGTGCTCATTACCGGGTTTGAGCCCTTTGGAGGCCATGCGACCAACATCAGCCAACTCGTTGTTTCAAGAATGGCTGGACANCGAAANTTGGCATGTCCTTGGACGGCTGAATCTTTGACAATCATCGTCGAAATCGATGTCCTTCCAGTTGATTCAATGGGTGCTCAGCGAACAGCCAGTCGTCTTCGCAAGGGAGAGCGATGGGATGCGATTCTTCATGTCGGCCTCTGTGATTCCTGCGATGTACCCCGAATTGAACGGTTGGCACAGGACAAATTGAACATGCGGATGCCCGATAATGCTGGCCGCCACGTTGTTGGTGCCACCCTCGATGATGCGGGTGCTCGAGGTTGTTGGTTCGACCCAACCGTTTGGAATTCGGGAGCCTTCCCGACAGCCTACACGATTTCAATGGATGCGGGCGCCTATCTGTGCAACGAAACGTATCATGCTACGCTCAAAGCCTTGAGCGAGGTTGGGACACATGACCCGCTGCCTCCGCCAGCGCTCTTCTTGCATTTACCCAGCGAGAAGCACATGTCGATTGAAGACGGTGAGACCTTTGTTGACACATGCGTTGCTCATCTCTTGCGCCCTTACCCCGATGAGCCCGTGCATGTCGTTGCTGCTGCCGTCTTGCACGACGATGATTATCTCGTTGCCAGGCGAAGCGCAGATGAAGCCGACGGTGGGCAATGGGAGTTCCCTGGTGGCAAATGTGACCCCGGCGAGGATTGGCGAGAAGCCATCGCTCGGGAGTTGCAAGAAGAGCTTTCCATTGAGGTCAATGCGCGCCACCCCCTTGGCTCTTGGTACCGACAACGGGGTGAGGAAGGGTTCGTGATTCACCTTGTCGCCTGTGCCTTGGTTGACCGTGAGGTCAAACCCTCGTTAACTGTGCATGATGCCTACATGTGGCGGGGGGCGNCACCCTCATCTCCGCTCGNATGGGCCGGACGGGACGGGGAAATGGACGCATTTTTGAAAAACCACATCAAATCCATGTAGAAGCCTCACCGTCTTCATCCATCGAGCGCTCGTCGTTGATGAGGCGAGGCACTTGACTCCTGCCAGGATGCCATGTGGCAGCCTGCAACCAATCTCCGAGGCCCTTTCCGGCGATGCAGATTTCAAAAACGCCTCCGAGTGGCCGGTCTCCAGGAATGGGGAATGCAATTTTTCCAGCGACAGCAGCCAGACGGTTGATGTGAAACGTTGTTGACTCCTCGTTCATATTCAACGACATGGCGTCCAGGGCCGTGTCGAGAATTCGCTGTTCGTGAAGTTGGTTGAGAAAAGTGGCCAGGGAGAGGTCTTCAAAGGACCATGTCTGGTTTGAGGCCTGACCAAACGACGGTTCGTCGGGCAACTCATCCACCAAGGCATCGGGAAAAATGCATTGAAGGGCCTCGTAGACCTTCTTGGGAGAATCGGCACCGGAAAGCGTGGTGCGTACGATGGTGGCAAAACCTTCACCCGTACCTGTAAGTCGGAGGCGAGACCCTTCCATGCTTCGGCGACGGGGTGCTCCTCAAAGAACATGCGGCAACCCTCCTCGTTTGGCGAAGAGGTGAAAACCGCCTCGGTTCAGCCAAGCCCATGGGTGGAGGCCAGATGCCGGTGTTGGCCACGGTCATCCCGGTGCTCAATGAAGTGCGCTTTATCGAACGATGCCTCAAGAGTTTACTCAATCAATCCCTCCCTGCTTCCCAACACATGATTTTGGTCCTTGATGGTGGCTCACAAGACGGCACCGTTGGCGTTGTTGAACGCCTTATCTCCGAACACCAAGGTGAGGCATGGCCTCGGTTGGTTTTGGAAATGAATTCACAAAGAACGGTTCCTCATGCACGTAATCTTGCGCTGAGAATACTGCCCGAGAGTGTGGAGTTCATGGTTGAGATGATTGGCCATGCTACGGTCGATGTCGACCACCTTGAGCAACGTCTTCTGGCGTGGAAAGCATGCGAAACCGAGGCGCCCGAGAGTTTGGCAGGTGTCGGTATACGGGTTGTTGAAGACGGGCATGAACCTACCCGCATCGGCGATTGGGTCGAAGGTGCGCTTGCATCTCCTCTCGGTAGGAGCGGTGGTCAATTCAGTCAATTCACTCAACTCGAACCGACCAACGTACCGGCTTTTGTCATGCATCGGCGGGAAGCGTTGGAGGCGGTTGGCGGTTGGGATGAAGCCTTCATCACAAGCCAAGACAGCGATCTTTCCATGCGACTTATCAAAGCAGGATATCGCCTTTATCGTCATCCAACTCCCACTGTGAAAATGCACAAGCGAAGCGGTCTCAAACAGTGGTGGAAGATGGGTCACCGTTATGGATTCTGGAGAACGAAGGTCCTGCTTAAACATCCAAAGCGGGCAAAATGGCAAGAATTTCTTCCGTTGATTGGCCTGCTGGTCACTGCTGTACTGCTCGGCCTTTCCTCATCGTTGGCTTCGGTTCCAATCATCCTCTACGCTCTTGCGTTGGTGGCCGGTGGTTTTCTTGANGCCCTTCGTCAACGCAGAGCATCTTCTTTGTTGGGCGTCCCGCTTTGCCTCTTGATGCTTCACACCAGTTTTTCCATTGGTCTTGTGGACGGTTTGCTTCGTAAAGGTCGCTTACCCAACGACCGTGGCTGAACACAAGAAGCCAATAGATACATGAGGGCTTGAGTGGACCAAGAAGGTGAAGCACATGGCAGAAACCAAGGGCCTCACCAGTCGGAGTTTGAGTGCATTGCCACTCCTCCTTATGGGCGTGACCCATCTTTCCCTTCCTCCTTTGCAGTCCATGTTTTCCCTCGAACCCATGCTCATGTACGCCTGGTACGCTGTTGCAGTTCTTTTGGGCGTGGTGCTCTATCGCCGCTCAGGTGTGGTCAAAGACCATGAGTATAACCGTGCCAAGGCCATGAAGAAGATCAAGCATGTCTACGAGGCGGAAGAAGCTGGGGTCTGGTCCAGAGATGTTGCCCTTGATGGAACGATGGACCAACAAACACAGATGGGTTTGTCCCGTTCGGTTTCAGAGATTTCAGGCGAGGCTCCCGAAATGGAATTGGATGATGAGGACAAAGTTGAGGTTAGCATGCTCAATGAAGCCGACCACATCGTCAAAGCCAATGCTCGTGTTTCGGGAACTGCAAGTCTTGATGATGAGGCCATCAGCGGCACCATCGGTGCTCAGCGAAAGGTGGGGCCGATGGACCGTTTTCTCGACGGCCTGTTTGGCCTCTTTGGTTTTGATAGCCGCGCCGACCGTGAAGCCGAGCGGCAAGCGAGGTTGCGCCAAGCAGCCTCCTCTGCCCCGGTGACCGCCCAACGTCCCGTTGCGCCTCTTCGTATGAACAAATCCAACGACGATTCTGAAATCAACATGACATCAATGAGCGATTCGGGTGGGGTTGAGACGGTCATGAGCACCTCGGGGCAGGTCAAAAGCGATGTTGACATACCTTCTTCGGTCAAACAGGTGCCTGAGGTCTCAGAATCATTGGAGAGCATGGCCATGATGGGGCAAGCACCCTCTGCGACCACACAAATTGCAACGACTGGGCCGCAATGCCGGGGCTGCTCCTCCCCTGTCAGTCCAAGCGAACGCTTCTGTCCGCATTGTGGCCTTGACCTTTGAGAACGAGGCGTGAGGTTCAAAGCAGGTCCCTCATCGTGTTGAGCGAGGACGAGGCCATGACTGACAAACGAGACTACTACGAGGTCTTGGGTGTTGAAAAATCAGCCTCGGCCGGGGATTTGAAGAACGCCTTTCGTCGATTGGCAAGAAAATACCATCCTGACCGAAGCACGGAAGAGGATGCTGAGGACCGATTCAAAGAGATTCAAGAGGCCTACGCCGTTCTTTCTGACGATCAAAAGCGTGCACACTACGACCGATTTGGCCATGACGGCCCTCAGGGTTCTCCCTTCGGCGGGTTCGGTGGAGGCATCAACATCAATCTTGAGGACATCCTCGGTGGCGACTTCTTCTCTTCCTTCTTCGGTGGTGGTTCCCGGCGAAGGCAAACACGGCGGGGTAACGATATCTTGCTTCGTCATTCTGTTGACCTTGAAGATGTTTACTTGGGCAGCGAACAAGAAGTCGTGCTCGATTTGCCAGAGCCGTGTTCAACATGTGATGGTACAGGTGCAAAGGGTGGAGAACTCAAGACGTGCACCTCCTGTTCTGGTCAGGGTCAAGTTCGTGTCCGCCAACAAGTGGGTCCCTTCATCCAAGAATCTGTTCAAGCCTGTCAGGACTGCGGTGGTCGTGGCAAGGTAGCCGAGCACGCATGCGATGCATGCAATGGCAGGGGGCAGGAGATGAAATCCAACACCTTGCGATTTAATGTTCCAGAAGGGGCAGAAGCAGGAACACGCCTGCGTATGCGAGGAAAGGGGGAACCTGCACCACGTGGCGTTGGTGAAGCGGGNGATTTATTCATTGAACTTGAGATTGAACCACACCGATGGTTCGAACGCTCGGGCTCAGATCTCATCATGTCCCTGCCACTGGGTTATGCCGACCTTCTGTTGGGCACCACGGTTGAGCTTGAGCATCTCGATGGAAAACCACTCGTCATCAAAGTCCCCGCATACTCGAATTCCGGTGAGACCGTTGAAATTCGAAAGCGAGGTTTACCCCGACAGCGAGGAGGGGGGCGNGGNGATGTTGTCGTGTTGCTCAAGTTGCACATGCCGAAGAAGGTCCCCAAGGCTGCGAAGAAGAGTTTAGAAGAACTTCGAGGGGCCCTTGCTCCAAAGGACACAGAGCAAAGCATTCTCGATGACACGAATGAGCGAAGGCGCTCATGAATTCGTAGCGTTTCGTACCAGCGATTCTGGAATTCGGGCCGCAAAGGGCTCGCCGTCCATGCGACCGTTGAGTTCAAGATCGACNTGGGCGGCTGTACCGCTCAATTCAACCACCAGATATGTTCGGTGCCCGGGGCCCATGGTGTCAAGGAACACCTCTTCGCCTTGGAACAAGAAGCGAGGTTCCACATGAACGACTTCGTACGCTTCTCCTTCCGGGGCGTCAAGGCGAAGTGCAGCCAAGTCCCACGTACCGTTGATGACATGAACGCCAACGACGATAGGCCAACCACCTTCNNTGNTTGCAAGNCGTTCATCGACACTCCAGACGGCGAGGGCCACGTCTTCTGTTCGGTGCTCCACTCGCTGTGGGCCCCATGCTTCGAGACCGTCTTGCCACTCGAGTTGAGCAACGGCATGAAGCGCTTTGGCCATATCGGTTCGGGCTTGCTTGACATTGCTCTCTCCGCTGTCCAGGCGGGAGGTGTACCATGCGAGTCGCTGTTTCTTTTCAGCAACAGATGCAGCGTAGTTTTTTGACCGTTGAACATGGACGATGAGGTAGAATACGGGCAGAAGAAACAGGATGCCCATGAACCAACGTGCGATATTGCCCCAATAGACCGCATCATCGCTTGGTGGGAACCACGGTTCCTCTCCTTCATCGATGAGGGAATACGAAGCTTGGAGAACATAAGTTCGTGGTTCGACATCCTCACCCCACAAGTGCGGTGTTGCATCGGAAGCATTCTGGAATCGTATCTGAAGGAAATGTGTGCCTCGGCCGACTTGAAGACCAATTTTGAGTTGTTCGCCAACCGGTTGGGTGATGTCGGTGGCGAGTGTCTCTGAGGTGGTTTGGTCCATGTCCCAGANTTGTAATTCCAGGCCTTCGATGGGGCCATCCACCACAAACTGGACAAAATGAATGGAGTCTTCCCATCCGTCCACAACAAGTCGATAGGTGTCGGTTGTGTCGTGGACGGCGAGTGTAAGTTCACCGCTCGTCGCTTCCGTCAAATTGAGTACGGGCCATGAGGTGTTGTCGGCCTCGAGGTTTTCGGGGAGGTGAGACGGAGCGTCAACATTGCCGTGGTCAGCGAAGTTCTCAAGGCGAACATCCAGGGAGAACACGGGGGTGTTGACAATGTGGATGCGACCGACCTCCACATCCGGGTAGGGGTAGATGGCGAGTGTTTCACCGGCTTGGAGAACATTGCTGGCTCCTTCCACCCAAGCACCGTTGAGCAATTGGTCAACACTGACCTCAAGCGGAGCGGCTCGTGCTTGGAGGNGCAACGCCTCAACCTCGGACCAGTCGAAGGGCGAGGTTGTGTTGGCGTGGCCGACGATGTTGACGCCATCAGTCAAATCCAATCCGACCAATGTTTCAACCGAACGGTGTGGATGAAGGAGCACCTGTGCCCCCCACATGGCGTGAGCGTCTTCGGTGGAGAGTCGAGCCACGAACCGGCCGTCGTCCGGAGCCGTCCAATAGGCTGCTGAGACAGCCTGTTGGCCGCTTTGCGAAAAGGTGGCAGTGGACGAAAAATTCCCTTCAAGCAATTCTTCATCGTCGCTGGTCTGATGGTACATCTGCAGGTTGAATGCATGGGTCGTGGCGACCCATTGCCATTCCAATGTGTCGCCCTGCATGGCATCGAACACAAGATATTCGGCTTCTGAGGCGTGGACATCGCCTGCATGCAAAAACATCGCTTCACTTGCGAGATTGAGTTTGGAGGATAAGGAACCGGTTGACACATCAACACAATCGGTGGCTTGGACGCACACGCCGAGATGCGCCGATGAGGCGTCCGCTCCGGGTGAAGGACGAACGGCGTGATGGTGTTCATCGTTGATGTCCTTGAGCACCATGAGCGTCACTGACTCTGTGGCGGTTGAAGACAAAGTGACGTCAAGTGTGCCCATTTCTTCCACCTGAACGCTGAGCATGGACGTGCCGTGAGTGGTGGTGGCAATACCACTTGGGGTGTCGTCAACATCAACGGTGCATGAAGAGCACGTCCAAGAAAGGAGGATAGATGTATTTGCTTCGGTTTGAATGTGCACCAACATATTCTCATTGGGCACGAGGTCGATGCTGTTCAATGGTTGGTCGAGCACAGGAGGCGTTTCGGTCTGTGCACCGGTGGGTGGAACCAAAACCAGCATCAAAAGGGTGGTCAGCAACGCAGCTCGTGCTGTGCGAGACGACCAACCCATGGTGTTGGGTAGGGGCGGGGTCTTTCAAATCCACCCCCACTTGATGTTCAAACTCTTCAAGAAGCCAAGGCGTTAGCCCTGCTCATGGCCGATGTTCTGGGGCGTACAGTCTTGCATCGGGACCGTTATGCCCGTGTCTGGGGGCTGGGTGACCGAAAAGCAGCGGCCGCCATCACGCCAACACTCGTGTTGATGGAAGACGATCCATCCTTGCCCCTCGCTTATGCTGCGTTCACCACCACGAGCACATCGTCGCTTCCTTCGACGCTTAGCGTCGCCTCTCGTGCTGCTTTTTCGCCGCCTGAATTCAAAGAGACAGGTCCGCACTACTCGGTGAATCTCGGCCATGTCCTCCCCCCATCTCTTGAGGATGCCAACGCTGGGGAAGAGCAAGGGACATCCTCTCTTCTCCCTGTTTCTTGGCAGCGAATGAACCACGATGACGGTTTGACGGATGCTTCCCTCACTCCGGAGATCGTTGTCCTTACCGACGCGCTTCAACTTGCAAGTCAACCCGGTAAACTACCACTTGCCTTGTTGACCTTGAAGCACCGATTTCCCGGCGCACTTTTGTGGACGCCTGGTCTTGGCGGTCCCGACAACGTGGGGGTTCTGGCCTCCATGGGCGTGGATGTGTTTGACTTGGCACGTTGCCGTGAAGCCGAGGCAAACGGTGTGCTCTTGACAGCTATGGGTCCACGCCTCCCTCTGCAGCATGAGGAGACCACGTTGGAAGCCCAAGCCTATCATTTCATGAAAGCCTTGGATGAAGTGCGTTCGTCTGTGGAAAACGGAACCCTTCGTGGGCTGGCCGAAAAGCAGAGTTTGTCCAGCCCTCGCCTGGTCGAACATCTTCGCCGACATCAGGCGCTGATGTGTGAACGAGAAGGCAACCTTGCCTCGCACCAACCGGCAAGGACCGAGTTTCCATGCTATTCATCGAGTGCTCTGGTCGATCCGCTGGTCGAAGATTGGGAGCGGTTCATGGCCCAAGACTATGAGTCGCCGGTGAAAGTGCGAGAGGTCATGATTTTCCTGCCGTGTTCGGCTCGAAAGCCTTACCGTCTATCGAAATCCCATAGCCAATTCTTTCGGGCCATCGCCTCAACCGGCTGTCATGAAGTCATGATGACTTCACCTCTCGGCCTCGTGCCCCGTGATTTGGAAGATGTTTGGCCCGCAGCGAATTACGATGTACCGGTTACCGGGGACTGGTCTTCTGACGAACTCGACCGTGTACGGCGAATGCTCACTTCAATGGTGGAACGATTTGGCTACAAACGTATCATCAACCACACCAACATGGACCTTGATTTCTTGGACATCGATGTGGTTGACACCCGTCATGGCCAAGGTGCAACGCATTTTGATTCTCTCCAGCGTTTGGGTGCGGCTGTTAAAGCCGCTGTGGCGGACTTTGGATTACGCAACCAGAAAAACAACCAGCGATTGAAGGAGCATTTCATGAGCATCGCCCGCAAAACAACCGGTACGGACGCTTGGCTTGGGCAACTCAGTGTAAGAGGAAAATTGCCTCGGTGGCGATTGGAACATGACGGGACTCAAATGGCCGTTTGGTCCATTGACCGAAATGGGTTTTCATTTTCGCGGGCCGCCATCGACTGGCTCCACGAGCACGACGCACTCCTCGTCGTTCATCTCAAAGAAGACGCTGTCTGGCGAGGCGATGTCTTTTCCCAAATGGTTGAACGTTTCGACCCCACCATTCGGCGCGGCGACGACCTTCGTGTCCTTCAGAACGGGGAAGTGGTTGGTTTGGCCCGTGCAGTTGCCCATGGTTGGGAGTGGGGTGGAACACCGGGAACCCTCGCTAAATCTCATCAGCGAAAGAAAAAGCGCTGAGCAAGTCCAAGGCTCTCCTTTGGCGGAGTGATTAAGAAGGGGAGATAAGTCGGAAGGCCGCTTGGTGGTGTGATATGGCACGTATGTACAAGTCCCGAAAAGGTCAGAGTGGCTCCTCTCGCCCTCACGTCAAGGAAGCTCCAGAGTGGTCCAACACCGACAAAGATGCGGTGCAGTCTCTCATTTTGGACCTCGCTAAGAACGGTCATTCAACCGCAGAGATCGGGACCATTTTGCGAGACAAGCACGCTGTCCCAAATGTTCGCCTCGTTCTCGGAAAGCGCATCGGCCAAGTGCTGGCTGAAAACGACATGGTCGGCGCCTATCCCGAGGACTTGATGAACCTCATGCGGCAAGCCGTGGCTATCATCAACCATCTTGGTTCTGGAAACCACAAGGACCTTCACAACAAGCGAGCCCTGGAAATCACGGAATCAAAAATCCGTCGTCTAGCCTCGTACTACATCGCCGAAAAGCGCCTTCCAAGTGACTGGCGCTACAAGAGAGATGAGTTGCGCTTGATGGTTGAGTGAGTGATTTTTCGCCACGAACACCTTCATGAGGAACCCGCCGTTCCTCTCAATTGGTCCCATGCGAGATGTGTTCGCCTCACCGATTTTTTCGCCGGTGTCATCCGTGCTCGTCTCTTACGGTGAGCGAATCAAGCAGGCTGATTTGGTCCACATCAGTGCCCCTGCTTCACTGGAGGGCGTGTTGGCACTCGGTCAGTTGGAGGCGGCGTGTTTGGACCTTGGACTGAAGTACCGACGTCGCCTCTATACCCCTCGCCATCATCTCCCGCGAGATGCACCGCCTGCATGGACTGAGGAAGCCAAGGGGTTGACCGTCATTGCTGATATTGAAGAGGCGACTTGGGAGGTGGGTGACCGTCCGGAAACGACCCATGTACAACTCGTGCCGTTGAACACCAGCATCGAGATGGGTGAGAATAACCGTCGCTTGAGTGGTGCCCTTGACCCTGTGGTCCAAGCCGGGGCCATCGCTGCGTGGTTAGCACCAAACGGGCGAAGAGTGAGAAAGATGCGCCCGTATATTTCCCTGGGTCTGTGGCTGCGTGGAGCCCTTGATACCAGCATGGACCCGGTTCACACAACGATGCTGAACCACCTCAAGGAGGAAGGCTCGGTTCGTATTGTTCCACTTCCGGAGGTACAGGCTCCTTCGCCTGGGATGATTTCCGGTCTTTCTGAACGTCAATTAAAGCGCCTTTCGAAGGTGTGGGCCACCATGGATGTTGACCAGCGCAGTCTGGCGTTGAGTGAACTCATTCTTCCTTGTTTATTGGAAAAGGACCTCTCAACGCCTCGCTTGGAAGAATTGGTCTGGCACCGAATGGTGGTTGGTGATGCAGAAATGGACCTCGCAAGCCAAGCACATGCCATCAAGAAAGAATGGCCAGAGGATGAAACGGCATCGAAATTGTATGCTTCCACCCTGCTCGATGAGTGGTTGAGTTCGGGTTTATTGAAATCCAGCCAATAAGCGACGGATTCAAACCGTTGAGGCTCTTGGGCGAGTTATGGCGATTGAGCGATTGCTGACAGGAAACATCCAAAACCAGCTCCAAGAGTTGATGTCGACCGAGGACTTGGTGATTGAAGCCTTCAAGGATTTGGTCAAGGATGAACTCAAAACACATATCCGTGCCAAGGTGGATGAGGACCCCGAACTCAAGGCTGAGATCAAAGAGGCTGTTGCCTACTATTTCCATTCAAAAGCACGCAGTATTTACGCTGAATTGAAGGCTACTCGGGCCGCTACTCGCTTGGGCCTTCGCCTTCTCCCCGATGAATTGCAAGGAGAGGTCGGGGAAGCCTTGGTGACCTTGTTCGAAAAGGAACTTGGAGCCCTCCTTGAGAAGGCACTTTGACCGTTTTTCCTCACGGTCATGAGTTGAAGTTATGTGCCACAGGCTCTTGGACCGTTTGAGAACCAATGCGACAAGCCCTTCTTCTCACGTTTGTTCTCGTGTTGACGGTTGCGTCACCGGTCCTCACGCACGTGGAAGCGAGCGGTAGCGAAGACACCCTTGTGTGCTGTGATGCAGCGCCGGTGGACCTCTACCTCATTGGCAGTGATGCCAATAAGCGATTGACGCCGTTCATCGCAGATTTGGCTGAAGATCCACAGAGTGTCAGTGTAGAAACATCCATCACTTCCCAAGAAACCATTGGTCGTTGGCTACTTCCGAACACTTGGGCGGGCACCGTTCCCTCCTCGACATGGGCGTTTTCAATCAAATACGAGGTCGCCAACGCGGCCGGTGTCCAACTGAACGCCACGGTCACTGTGAGCGTGGGTTCCAAAAGTTTCAGCGCAGAAACACAACCTGGCTCATCGTTCCTGGCCCAAGGCAAAGGCTCCCTGAGTCTTGACATCGATGTTGATTCTTTCTCCACCAGTGGCTCCTCCAACATTGAGGTTGAATTGACTGTGCAGGCGGTGCTTTTCAGCGTACCTGCAGCTGATGCAAAGTTGGAATTTTTCTGGGGCAGTGAATCTGAGGACTCCAGTATCGAGGCCACCATTCCTCTGTTGGATATTTTGATGGTTGAACCCGAGGTTGAGGGGTCTGATGTTTACCTCGCCGTCCGATTGGATTCTCCATGGGGTTTGACCACGCTTGCGATGGCCGAATCCATCACGCTGAAGGTGAACGGCGTTCCCGTTTCTGGCGACCCCATCGAAACCGCAGTTGGGGACACGGTTCGGGTGACCTGGACGTGGACGGGTGCTGCTGGCGGTGAAGAAACCATCAATGTCGAAGTCGAATTGCAATTCCAACCAGGTCAACCCTCCTTGCGCGGATCCACGACCTACACCATCGAGACCTTTGATACGGGTGGAGGAACCGGAACATACTATCCTCCAGATGAACCACTGCGCACAGATGGTGGAGGAAGCAGCATGGTCCTCGACATCAGCATGACGCTGGAGCAAAAGGACGGTGGACTCATGCTCGAGCGAGTTACCACCATCACTGTCGACGACGAAATCGCCTTTTGGATGCGTTGGGGCATGGACCATATCGGGGATGAGAATCCTGCTCTGTCTCCCATGCTTCGGGCGTTTTCGGCCGGGCCCGTGACCGATGAAGACCGTGTCAGCCGCTTTGTTGAGGACGTTGAACTCGCAGAATTTGAGCGCCAAATGGTCAACCTTGGACCCATGTACATGAACGCTGGACTGGGCCTTGATACCGAGGAATTATTGGGTGATTTCCGAGCGTTTAATGAATTGAAAATTGAGGTGGAACTCAACGGTCAATCCGCTGTTATCAACCATCCAGTAACCCTTCGCTTTTCAACCACTGAACTTGTAACCGACGGCAAGCGCATCGACCTGCTGAGGAATTTCATCGTGGTCCAACCCGCCCCGCTTTGGAGTGATTATTCGTTGACACTTGATGCACGTTCATCGGCGACCACGGCACTAAGCAATAGCCGAGTTAAGGAATCCACGGCCTTCGACTTTTCCGTTTCTCGATTACCTTGGGGCGACCGCATTCACCTTGATGGGGAAGGCCTTGAACAGAGCGAAAACTTCGCGTTTGAGGCCCTGCCGACGAGTAACTTGATCTACGCACCTCTCTCACTTTCGGTGTTGACCTTGGTGGGATTGCTGGGAGCCTTCGTTGTTGGTCTCCGTTTAACCCGCCATCGCCGTCGCACCTACCTTTATCTCGAACTCGTTCTGGTTCCCCTCGTCCTTCTTGTGACCGTGTTTGGATATCCGCCAGTGTTCATCGGTACGGCCGTGGGTGCAGTTGCGCTTATTTGGTTGGTGACAGCCATTGCGAGCCCTCGTCTTGTCGGAGGACCACGGGCAAATCTTCGCGCAAATCATCCGAAGATACCCTGCCCTGCATGTCAAACCATGAACGCCGTAACCACCGATGAACGGCCTCACCGATTCAATTGCGTCGGCTGTGGTCGTGTCATCAAACTGGTGGCCTAGTCAAAGGTTGAGGCCCTTGAGGTTGTCAACGAGTTGGACGGCTTCTTGATAATCACCGGGTGAGAAATATCCCACGAATTCTTGGTTTTCGTCAACGGCCACAACAGCTTGTGGACTCCTGGTTTGAATGTCTGCAAGTACGCCCTTGAGTGAATCCTTGAGTTCAACTTGCATGAAATCCATCTCCATGTATTCGTGGCACTGGGCCGCCTCACCGTCAACGCCCGCACTCATTGCTTTGATGAGTTGGCGTTGGCCAAGCACACCTTTGACGCGNTGGTCATCGTCGAGGACCACCATGATGCCTCCTGATATGGTCAGTAATCGTTTAGCGGCTTCTTGGAGGGTATCTGCGACCCCCACCGTCATGTGTTCATCATCAAGCGTCAGGTCGGCCACCGTCTTTCCCATAACCATACGAGGACGGTTGAGGGTTTTGGTTCTTGCTTCTCATTCGTCCTGAAGGTCTTCATGGCAGAGCATCAAACTTCCATCCTCCATGACTCGTGCATAACCGACACGTTCCAGTTGGACAATTGTTCCAGTTGCATGCTTGTGCCGTTCCATCCGGCCTTCAATTGTGAAGCATGTGTCGTCCTTGGTACCGACCAGCACACCTTCGGTGCTGTTTTGGTCGGATAGCCAATGCACAATGGGGCGCTTATCGCTTCGTTCAATACTCTCGAGGTGCGCCTCTCGGTCGTGCAAGGCGACATCTGCGAATTCCTTCAATCGGAGGTCCATCTTTTCAAGGTCATCACCCTCAAGCCATATTTTCCCGTTTCCGAGGTTCCACAGGCGAACTCCCATGTCGGGGTGGTTAGGGTGGTGGGGCAACTCAATGGTCGGCTCGTACTCGCCCATTAGGTCAAACGATACGGGGTGTCGAACAAAGGATAACCGAGGGGCATCGCCGTCAACGACCTTGGTGTTGTGGGCATAGAGCGTGGCCAATGGAACGGAGATGTCCTTTTGTGTGATGCCCAATTCTAGCCAAAAATTTCGCAGTGCAAGTGCTTGTGTTCCACGTTTTCTGAGTCCAGCAAGGGTTGGGAGGCGAGGGTCGTCCCAACCACTGTATTTTCCATTCTCAATATCCGTTCGCATTTGAGAAGTTGAGAATCCACCCCATTCGTGGACTTTCACCCTCCCCCAATACATCGTCTCGGGATAGGTCCACCCGAAGTGTTCGTACAGCAGCGTTTGTTTGCGGGTTGAATCCATCAGGTCTTTTCCACGAATGATGTGGGTGACACCTTGGAGATGGTCTTCAACAGCACTTTGGAAGTCCAGCAAGGGCCACACGGTGTATGTGGAACCGATTTCTGGACGGGGGTGAGGGTGGGTATTGGTGTCTTGCAAACGAAGGGCAGGCCAATCTCGAAGTGCTGGATTTTTGAGCGTCATGTCGGTTTTGACTCTGACAACGGCTTCTCCTGGCTTGAAGTTCCCGTTCAACATTCGCTTCCAAAAAATCATGTTATCTTGTGGCGTTTGTGTTCGGCAGGGACAGTTGGTTTTGGATACTCGAAATTCCTTGAATTCCTCTGCAGTGCAGCGACATACATAGCCAAACCCTTGTTCCAACATGGTGGTGGCGTGTTCGTAGTAGGTCTCGATGCGGTCAGAGGCGATCACCACTCGGTCGGGTTTTCTCCCGATGAGCCATTCCGTTTCCTGCTGAATTTGCTCGTAGGCTTCGAGCATCGGAGGTTTGACTTTGGTATCGGTATCGTCGAAGCGGAGAATGAATTCACCGTCGTACATCTCTCGATAGGTGCTGTTGATGACCAAACCTCTGGCGTGGCCAAATGAGAGGGGTCCGTTGGGATTTGGGGCAAAGCGAAGAACGACCTTGCCCTTTGTGGCGTTGTTCAAATCAGGAAGTCCTTCCCTGCGGGCTTTTTTCTCGCGCTTTTCCAATAAATGAGGTGCTTCTTTTTCGAGAACGGACCGTACTGCTTCCAATCCCTGTTCAGTCGCCATGGAGTTGGCTTGACCCACTTCTTTGGCGACCAAGCCCGTAACGGCCTTGCCGTGTTGTTTGAGGTCCTCACGCATCCCCATGATTCTCCCAATGACGGAACCAACTGCGGCCTTCCCTTCGTACTCAAGGACGTTTTGCAGAGCGACATGCCGGATGAGGTTCAGCGTTTCATCATCTGGGGTCCATTCCATCTCGCTCAACCCAACCAAGGGACACCCCTTCAAGAAATGCGTGTATCTTTAGATTGGAAGAGACGTTGTTGAACCGTGCGCTGTTGTCCTCTCACGGGAACATCTCCTTGGCGTTGAGCGGACCAAAATCGCTCCACTGTCGCCCACCCCCAACGAACATCTGCGTCGATTCCTGATTGCAATACAAGGTCCTGCAGTGCTGCTTTGGTGTTTGGGTCGCTGGGGTAGCCCGAGCCGACGTTGAAACCCACTCGTGCCGTCATGGCAGCGATGCTTCGGTCTCGCTCCTCTTTGGCGAGAATGCTGGCCATGGCCACCACCGGATAGCGAGTGTCGGCCTTGTGTTCGGATGTCATGTGACTCTTCGGCCATGGCCATTGAGGTAAGTCAGCAAGAATGCGCTGGGTAAATCGCTGCGCATTCACGTCGCAGGCATCGGCGAAAATCTGAACGCCTTCCTTTGATGGAAGTGTTTCAAGCGCTTGACGGAAGCCATCGACTTCAAGCCAATTCAAACCCTTTCCTTGCAGTGCAAGGTCGATGGTTTCCGCGGTGAGGGTCACGGTGGTTCCGTACCAGCCGTGCTTCTCTTTGGACTCATTGAACCACGCCTCAATCTCGTGTCTTCGAGCCGGTGTCAAATCTTTGGAATCCTTCACACCTGCTTCAATGAGCAGCGATTCTTTTTCCTCGGGGATGCAGCAGATGCCGATGACCAACGGGCCGAGAACGGGTCCACGTCCAGCCTCATCAATACCAACCAACACATGATCGCCTCAAAATTCCAGGTCGTCCACCGGTTCATTGGGTGTGTTGTTGACCTCTGGAAGCGGTATGTTTGTTTCCTGCTCGGGCAAGAGTTGATCGTTTTCTGCGAGTGGTTGATGTCGGTCACCCGCTTCAAGCGAAGCAAGCACGGCATCCGCCTGTGATTTGTTGGCTTCCTCGGTGCGAGCATCAAGCACGATGGTTGCTGCGGAGACGAGGTTGGTATCAACGGGGGCTTGGCTTGGCTGAGACGCCCCATGCTGGTGGCGGAACATGGCTTCGTAGGTTTCCTTCGGGACACTTTGGCTCGGCTCTACGGGTGTTGGTGGAAGCTCAGCAACTTCCTTTTCTCCGTATTGGCTCATCCAATCATCGGCCGAAGTTTCCGTCTGCTGGTAAGGTAAGGTGCCTTCTTGTTCGAGGCGACGTTCTCGGTCGATGACCGCTTTGTAGATGATGACGCCTGCCAATAGGATGCAGACGACCACACCCCACCAAGCCTTGACGTAGAGGCCAACAGTGTTGGCCATGCCACTCCAATCAATCCCTTCGTCCGAGTCGGGTTGGGGTTGCCACTCAACGCCGAGGTAGTCACCTGTGCTCGTGTGAATAAACGGGAGTTCAGGCGAGAGTCGGGAACGAATGGTGGTGTTGATGTAGACGGTGCCGTTACTCGTTTGGTCTTGAGGAAGTTGAACCCAGGCTCGTATGGTGAAGTTTGAATTGAGCGGGATGTTGTTGATATCAAAGGAACGGGGGAATTCCACCCCGTCTTCGTAGACGGCGACATCGGGTGGAATGAAACCCATCTCGACAGAGTGACTGGATTGGAGTTGCACGGTCAGGCCGTCGACGGCGTTTCCTTCGTTGCGAACTTCCATGGCGATGGATAACCTTCCTTTGGCGTTGACCTGTTCCTCTACATTTCGGAAACTCCAATTGATGACGGGTGCAACTTTCATGGAGACTGCAACTTGGTCAACAGTTTCTCCGGTGTCGCCTACCACTTCGATAGTGGACGTTCCGAGCGTGAATGCCATGGCTTCAGGAGATGCTTGGAGTGTCGCCATCGAGAAGGTTTTGATTTCATTTGGTTGGAGCAAGAGCGACTCGCTGGGAAGGGCCAAGGTGAAACCGTCGGTTATTCCCCCGTTTCGCAAAAGGAACGTGTTGTAGGAATTACCGGTGTTCTGGACGCTGAGGACCACATCGCATGTCTGATTTGGTACAATGGCTTGACAGCCGCTTGCTTCGTATGTGAGGTCTGCCGAGGTGGTTCGGTTGATGACGGCCTTTGTTCTGGCCTTGAGGGTGTTCGNTTTCGCACCACTGGCAAAAACCTGCAACTCAACATTCATCTCACCTTGGAATTCATTTGGCGCCTGGAAACCGATTTCGATGATCCGTGATTCGTTGGGTTGAAGCACAATATCTTCCAAACCGCCGAATAAGGCGACCACCCAACCGCTTGCGTTGAATCGGTCGGCAGGACTTGTGTTCGGGAGGCTATCGCCCTCTGCGGTTAAGCCTTGGAGCGTGATGTTGAGGGTGTTGGGCGTGTTTCCAACGTTTCGGACGACGGCATTGACGCGTACATCTTGGTTGGGAGCCACTTCGGCCGCTTCTTCAATGGCGTCAATGCTGACGTTTTTCTTCTCGTTCATCAAGAGGTCAAAGTTCCATGTTGAAACAGCCTTGTCCAGACCAGAAATCGCTGAGAGGGTGAACCTTGGGCCGGTCTCTGCAAGGGGTGCACCATCGATGACCGCTGGCACATCAACCCAGAGATAAACGTAGGAAAGCGTGTTTGGCGCCATGGTGATGTAGGCTTCTGTACCGTTCGTGTCGCCCATGTTCCAGCCCCAATTCCAACCAGAGGAGGTGTAGAGATTGAAGGTGACATTATCGGTTGAGGTGGCGTTGTTCGACACGTTCACAGCGACCGAGGTGCGAACCAATTCATCAACGGTAAAGGCGATGTAATCATCAACGCCAAACGAGAGGTTTGACCACGGTACGACATGAACGGTCATCACGACCGTCTCGTTCAAGGATGCATCAAGGTCGCTGGTGATTGAAAACGAGACCGTGTAGTCTTGCAATGCAGCGGTGGCGTCCGCTCGAAGACCGAACGCCATTTGCTTGAGGTGATTGGGCACCAAAAGTTCAGTTTTTGGCAACCCGACCGTGCTCAATGAACCTGGCAAGGCTAGAGGCTCAACGGTGAAAGCTTGGTTTTGGTCTGCTTTGTTGTGCACCGTAATGTAGGTGCTCACCGTTTCGTTTCGGTGAACATAGACCTCGCTGGGTGCGGTAAATTCCAGCAGGTCACCATCACGGCCCGCTTCGGTTTCCAGACCAGTTACAATGGGAAAGGCAAGGTGTGAGGTGAACACGGCGAGGAGAAACACCCACCTCATGGGTCATGGTCGTCGCTCTCCCCTATCAATCACTCCCTTTGGTGAACAAGCACGTGTCGGTGGATTCATGAAGAAAGGGCCGATGGGAGGGCCATGCCACCGTTTTGGCCGTTCAAGAAAAAGGAAGCCGTGGTGCAACTCGAAGAAGCACCTCCTGCGCCCATTGTGTACAAACGTGGCGAGGACCCCAACGCTCGGGCAGGTGTTGAAACCGATGCAGGCGCCTACAAAGATGCCTTGGCGTTGTTTGGAGACGGTTCACAAAAAGTCGAAGCTGCCAGCGACCAGTCCGTTCACTACGATGGCGTGACGGCAACACAACCTGATGTGGTTTCAACCTCGGCGAAGACCGATGGAGCGGTTGCCCCCGTTGAGGAAGCACCACCCTCCAAGGAAGAAGCCGCATTTTCGTGGATTCATCACACGGATGGCTACCACTACAAGCAACATGCAGACGGTTCCTTTGAGGCGACGCCGCATACCAAGAATCAAGACGGGACTTACTCGCCGTATTCCTGATTGAATAAACCAGGCAGCGGCTGTACGAGGCCGGCATGGTTGTTGTGAACACTGTTGACGTCTCTTGAAACGGGGTGTCGGTCAATAACGCCTACTCCGGGTTGCTGGGGAAGTGCTCCAGATGAGAGCCATGGCTCAACTTCGTGCGAATCGAGCAGCACGGGCATGCGGTCGTGAACTTCTTTGCAGTCTTGGTTGGCAGTCTGGGTGAGAACAACACAAGATTCGAGATGCTGTTCGTTGCTCGTCCATGTTTCCCAAAGCACAGCCATCAAGGAGAGACGACCGTCCATGCGATGATGATACCATGGCACCTTACCCTGTGGAGTCGTCATCCATTCAAACCACCCATCTGCAGCAATAAATCCTCTTCGGGCCTTGGCCGCTCGTCGAAACATCGGTTTTTCGTGCATTGTTTCACTTCTGGCGTTGATGGGTTCTCTTTGGGAAGGTTTTGACCACGAAGGGCGGAAACCCCAACGCATCATTCGGAAATGGCGAGGTACATCCATTTCACCGTGAACACCGACTTCAGTGCTCACCGGAATGAATGTTTGCGGTGCAACATTCCAGGATGGTTCAAACGGGGTCAGGTCAGAAAGCGGTTGCGATGAGGTCATCTTCGCCAGTTCATGAACCGGTGTTGAAATGGCGAACCGACCGCACACAAGCATCCCTCAGACGGGGTCAACAATGGCTGCCATCAAGGCAGTGACATCCAACTCAGCACCGTTGAGCGGTACACGCAAGTCGTAGTGAGAAGTGATGGCGGGATCAAGCTCCCCGAAACACCCAACCCACTGACCGTTGATGAGCAATTTTGCGCCACGGCCAGCCAGCCATGGCCCTTCCCCTTCCTGAAGGGGCTCAGCAGTCCATTCCTGCACGCCCAAATCCGTGCACAAGGCTTGGATACGACCGCGAACAGCCGCAAACCCACCGCTTCGTTCAGCAGTCAGGAAGGCCAGCCGGTCCTCATTTCGGTGGTCTCGAACCACCGTTCCGAGTTCGTATACGGCTTGAGGGAGGTCGTGGTGCCGGTTGGTAGCGAGGAGTTTCAACAAGCCGGGGAGAAGGTGCTGCCTCAGAATGGTATGGTCAACCGTGATGGGGTTGGTGATGGTCGTCACTTCGTGGTTTGGTTGCCAACGCATATTGGTGAACTGGTCGTGTTCGTTCGAAAGTGTGAGCGATTGAATTTGCACCATCCCGAGGCCCTGCATGGATTCTCGGAGACGACGTCGTAGGTGGTTGTCTTCACGCGGTTGTGCGGTTAGCGGGGCTCTTGGTAGATCTTCACCGAGGTCTTCGTAGCCGTGACCAATGGCCAACTCCTCCACCAAATCCACCGGATGAAGCAGGTCAAACCGCCAGCGAGGCATGGTAAACAGCAGTTCGGAGGTGCCGGCGCTGGCGACGGCCATTTTATCGGAGCGTTGTGGAGCGTCGGACGGGGCAGGGCGCCGTCCGTCAAATTGTCCACCCATGCGTTGAATGGCGGCGTTGAGTTCCTCATCGGTGAAGGAACGTCCGAGCAGTTGGGACACCAGTTCTTCGGGAACAGCGTGTTGATGGCCCTGACCGGTCGGGGTGGTGATGGTGTTCCCTTGACAGGTTGTAACCTCAACAGATTGGACGGTTCCNCCCCGTTGGGCCAACTGGAGGCAGACCAACATCAGCGATGCTTCACAGGCGCGCTCGTCCCACCCGGTCACGTCGATGAAGAAATCCTTGGTTTCATGGGTGACGGTGGTGTGGTCGCCGTTGATGATTGGGGGGAAGGATAACACGTCATCGTTGCTGTCGAGGATCATGGGATAGGCGGTCATGCCTTCAAGCAGATGAGCATAATCAACACCCTTTGGATGCTGTTCAAGAATTTCCGAGACACTCATCGCTTCTTCACAGGCCAGCGGCACAAAGCGATGGGTTGCTGGCACGGAAACGACGCTGAATGGAGGTGCGAGCTTTTCCAAGTCGTGCACACCAATGGATGCACGACGACGACCTCGTCCCAAAGCGAAGTGGAGTTTTTCTTGATGGTCCATCAGACCTTTGATGAATAATTCCCGCTCCTCCTCATCTTCGGGAATCTCAACGCCTTTCACCACCGCACCATAAATCACCGGACGGATGGATTTCAAGCTTGCATCCACGGTCATGGTGATGCCGCTTTCTCCTACATCCAAGTGGGGTTTTGCAGGAGCGTTGTGGAGGAAGTTTGCCATGGCTACAGCCAAGGTCTCTCCGCTGAGAAGGTCGGGCCGGTCTGGAAAAATTTCGATATCCAGTTGCTCCTCCGTGCAGGCATCAATATCGGTTCCCAACAACGGAAGTTGTTCATTGACCACAGCCACATCATGCTCAAAGCCCTGCTGGGCCATCAATGACCGGAGAAGCGATTGTGGAACGGAAATGGTCGGCATGGTCATCACCTCGCAAACCAATGCGGAAGCGGTCGCTCATATCCTGCGAGCCGAAGGCCACTCACGGCCGCCGTTTCATGATTCAACGCCCGNAGGTGCTTTCGCTCCAACATGTCNATGCTCTTCACGCCGATTCTGCGCAGTTCGTTGGCAAGGTCTTCTTGGGTACCTTGCAACCAGTAGGCAATGTCCTCGGTATCGGCCATTGGAGCAGCACAGCTGACCANATCAACACCCGACGCCATGAGAACAGCGAGGTCGTGTCCGCTCGCGGCAAAGCCAAGCAAAAATCCAGTCTGTGTTTGACCAGCGTCGAGGTGCTCTTTTTTCGAACGCCCAGTCATCGGCAAAGCCGATGCTTCTGACAGACCTGACCCGTCCTCGATACGTGCCATGGCAAGGTCAATGCCATGGTGGGCTGCTCGAGCGTGAAGAGCTTGTACTCGGCTGATGGCTTCAACCAATGCAGCAGGGACCTTGTCCTTCGCCATGGAGCGCAACGCGACCAGGAGGCCGTCGAGNTGCTCAGCATCCATGGGGGGTAAGTTCTGCAGGTCAATCGCAAAACCACCTGCGGCAGGCAAAGAGTCCCGGATGTCCAGAAGGTTTGCTTTTGCCACCATCAACATGTCAACTGCGCGAGGTTGCTCCAAGACGAGAGCAGGGTGCCGGTTGAGCACGTTATGAACCGCTTCTGCATTTTGCTTGGTTGCCTGCATGGTTGAGCCTGCATCAATGCAGGGGAGTAATGGAAGTGGCAGAGCAAGGGATTGCACCTCCTCGGACAACCCAACCAGTGCAACCGTGTCAACGGTTTCGTAGGCACGCAGTGGTGGGTCTTCACTCGTCAAGCCAATATTGGAGAGATCATCGGAAGATACAGAAAAACCGGTTGATTCAATGTGAAGTCCTTCCTGTGGAACCAAACACACTGCATCGGAAGGCACGTGCATGCTCTCGTCTTCGATAAGGCCGTTGATTTCGGTGACTTCCTTCTTGGTGAGCGGGCGCAGCAATACGCCGGGAGGCGGTGCTGGACATCGGCCGTTGACGACGATACGTCCACCCGTCATCCCCGCACCGGGGTCGGGTCCAACATCGCCGTGAACCAGGATGAGGCCATCGTGCATGCCACCGCCAACACGGGCTCCGGTAGCACCTCGAACGATGATGTGGCCGCCGCGCATCTCTGCACCTGTATCGTCTCCACTTCCGTCGAGAACGGTGATGGAACCGCTTTCCATCATGTAGCCAGTAAAATGGCCAGCCATGCGTTCACAGATGACGGTTGTGCCCTGATTAGCGGCCCCGAGAAAACTCCCAGCATCCCCTTGCAGGGTGAAGGAACCGCCGCTTCCGAAGGCTGCGACCCACGAACCGAGGACGCCAAGCGCACGCAGTCGGGCTCCTTCAGGAAGCGCAGGGCACAAACCNAGCTCACCGTTCTTGGGCACGGGGTCGCCAGCATTGGTCCATCCAATTCTAAGGATGGCGTTCTGCTCCGCCGCAGTGATGAGACGAGGGCCTAATTTCTCGTTGATGTTCATCGAGCGTAAGACGACCTCGGAAACACCCGCCATGGGCCTTGGTCGTGCCCCTTACACAAATACACTGCTGTTCAGTTTCCCATCATTTTTTGATTTCTGATAGAGGATGCATGGATGCGGTGAAGAAGCCTTTATTGACGGCCTTCATGAGCAAAGCATGGAGAAGGTCATGACCATCAAAGTCGCCATTAACGGATACGGAACCATCGGTAAGCGGGTCGCAGATGCAGTTGATGCACAGGACGACATGGAGATCATTGGCGTCACAAAAACACGCCCTTCATTTGGCTGTGACCTCGCCGTTCGAAAGGGCTACCCTCTTTACTGCACTTACAATGATGCGGATAAAATTGCAGCCTTTGGGCCAGCAGGCTACACTTGCCATGGCGGGCTTGACGACCTCCTCGCTGTTGCTGACATCGTGATCGATTGTTCGCCAGGTAAAGTTGGTGCCGCCAACAAAGAGGCGTACGTGAATGCCGGTGTGAAGTACATCTTCCAAGGTGGGGAAAAGCACGACATGGCGGGTATGTCCTACACCTCCTCCGCAAACCACACAGAGAACATGAACGCCGCTGGCACCCGTGTTGTCTCCTGCAACACCACCGGACTCTCTCGGACCCTCGTTCCACTCTACGAGCACTGCGGTTCGCTGAAGGTGGAATGCACCATGATTCGTCGCGCTGCCGACCCAGGGGACTCGAAAAAGGGACCAATTAACGCCATCAAGCCGGTGTTGAAGGTGCCTTCGCATCACGGGCCGGATGTCATGACGGTGAAGCCAGAAATTGACATCAATTCCATGGCAGTGGCGGTCCCCACGACGTTGATGCACTGCCACTCCATCGTCGCTTACCTGCCTGAAGGGCACGGGCTAACCACCGAAACGGTCCTTGAGATGTGGCGCGAGAACCCCCGTATCATCATCATGAACGGTGCTGAAACGAACATAACAACAACGGCCGAGGTCATGGAATACGCTCGGGACATTGGCCGAAAGTGGGGGGACTTGCACGAGATTTTTGTCTGGGAAGACGGAGTCAAACTCGACGGCGATACGCTGTATTACTTCCAAGCCATTCACCAGGAGTCCGATGTCATTCCGGAAAATGTTGATGCTATTCGTGCGCTGATGGGAACCGAAGCCGACTGGAAAGTGTCGGTGGCCAAGACCGATGCAGCGATTTCTGCCTACAACGGACTGTGAATTTACAACCAGTTTTGCAACACAGCAAAGAGTTTCCTTCAAAAGCGGCCTAAGTGTCCGAGGTTCATGCTTTCACGAGCCTCGCTTATGCTCGTTCTTTTTCTGATGGTTTCCACCCCTCTGTCGGTGGCCATAACGGCGACAGCAGAAGCCTCGGAGGCATCACCTGTTACAGCGGGCGTTGATGCTCCATCTTTTTCGGAGGCTGAGCGACTTGAATTGGCTGCTTCGCATTGGTCTGCGATGCCGCATGCAACCACTGTTTCCACGCCACTCATGGCGTCATCGGGTGTGATTCACTTGGCTTTGGGCAGCTTTGACCCTCTTCTTGGCGATGGTCCTGAAGCACCTGCGACGTTGATGCGGGAGCACGATGCATCGCATACGGGCATGGCGATTGTCCAGTTGCAACAACCCGATGGGACGTTGCTCAGTGAACTTGTGGCCAAGCATGATTTAACGGTCTTGGATGTGCTTCACGATGAGGCGTGGTTGGTTCGCCTCTCCGAGGATGGAAAAACCGGTTTCGCAGACCTGCTGGCCGAAGACGCCGTTCGTTGGGTTGGCCAACACCAGCCCGGTTGGCGCCTTGCCCCCTCCTTGCTGACGCAACCAGCCGCTCATAAAGCACTGGCAGTTGTGCCAACGCCGGATTTGGGAGTCGGTGGCTATGCAGGACTTGCCACCGATATGGTGCAGTACGGTGCTGTTGAAGCATCGTGCGATGCTTGGATGTGTTTGGCCGTCGTTGACGCAACTTCTGCTCGAAGTTTGGTTCATCATCTTGCTCATGACGGTCGTGTTCTTTGGACCGAACCGACCTCTGAATTGCGCGTCCACAACGCCCTTGCTTGGTCGATTGCGGGTGTACAAAACGTGGCCAATAACGCCACCTTCACTCTTGACGGTTCGGGGGAAATGATCGCTATTGCAGACACTGGTTTGGACCGAAACCACCCCGATTTGACTGGTCGTGTCGCAGCGACGTACACACAGTTTGGCCTGGACCCGTCACCTGCTGATTCGAACAGCGGACACGGCACCCACATCGCGGTGTCAGTCCTCGGAAACGGCACAGGTAATGCAGACGCCCGGGGTGTTGCGCCTGCGGCCAACCTCGTGATGTACGCCTTGGAGCACGACCCGACCGGGACCTTTGGACGCATTGGCTCCATCTACGACATGTTGAGAGACGCCGAACAACTGACGGCCCGTATCTCGGTCAACGCTTGGGGATTGAACGGTAATTATGGCCAATACACCGCCGATGCCCGCTCGGTCGATACCTTTGTTCATGACCGCAAAGACCTGACACCCATCTTTTCCGTTGGCGACCGTGGAACCTCCGGTGCCTCCCAAGTCTCATCGCCAGGGACAGCGAAGAACGTCATCGCCATCGGGGCATCAACCACCGGGGCGACGGGCACAGCAGCGGCTGGTTCAGTCGTGAATTTCTCATCCCTCGGCCCAACGTTGGACGGGCGAATCAAGCCGGACCTCGTGGCCCCTGGTGTTGGCATCTGCTCAGGTCTCGCAGAGGAAGCGAGGAATCCAGCAGGACCGTCGTGTCTCACCGGAACGCATGCAGAAGGAAACTCGTACTACATGACCTTGAGCGGCACATCCCAAGCCACGGCCATCGCTTCGGGTGTTGCGGGCCTCACCCGGGAATTTATCCGGGAACAAGCCGGAGTTTCTGCACCCTCCAGTTCTCTTGTCAAGGCAGCCATGATCAACGGCGCCCGAGACTTGGGTGCCGCTGATATTCCCAACGCAGCCGAAGGCTGGGGTGAAGTTGACCTCGAACGCACCGTGCTTCCCATGGACGGTTCAACCGCTCTTGACACCTTCTTTGACGACCGCAAAGTCCTCTCACCTGGCTTCGGTTTGTTGTATTCCTTCTCCATTGACCCAAGCCATGGCATGGACTTGACGTTGGTGTGGACCGATGAGGCAGGAAGTGCCAACGCAGCGCAATCCGAGGCTCGTTTGGTGAACAATCTTGACCTGGTTTTGGTCGACCCGAACGGAAATGAATGGCTTGGCAACGACTTCTCTCAAGGCTTTTCCACGAGCGGAGGAACTGCCGACGATGTCAACAACGTCGAGCGCATTCGAGTTGCGCCAGGGACCTTCAGTTCAGGCTCTGGAAACTGGGTGGTCAAAGTGCTTCATCGTGGCGGCTCCGACCAAGACTTTGCCCTGGTTATGAGCGCCGTTGCCACCCCGACACCTCAGCCCGATTTGGCGGTCTTTGACGGCAGCATTCTTGCATCATCTGAAAACCCCCTCAAGAACGATTTGATTTCCATTCGTCTCGCATGGGTGAACCAAGGGACGAGCACGACGGCACCCTTTGACATCATCCTTGAAGACACCACGGCTCAAACAACGCTGGCTACCGCTTCTCGTCCAGCACTTGGCCCAGGAATGATCGATTCCTACACCATCTTCCACCAATTCACCACAACGGGCGTCCACACCCTTCGTCTCTCCGTCGATACCGGCAATTCTGTTTCGGAGATGAACGACGCCGCTTCTGGAACGGACAACAATATTTGGATTGAGGATATTGAGGTCATGGCACTCGGTGTTCGAGTCGTGGTGGAAAACGACGACGGAACGATTCCAGAAACGTCCGAACAGCGTTCAGCCAATGCACAAATGGTTCTTGATGTTCGCAACGACTCGGGGATTGACATTCCGGTCTCCGTGCTCCATGAAGGAACGGGCAACCAATCGGTTGTTCTCTCGGCTACCATGGTCCAAGTTCCTGTGCCTGGCCGAGAGGATTTCTTCCTTCCAAGCCCTGATTTGTGGACACGTACGTTTGATGAATCAACAACCTTTACCTTGACCGCCCAGGGTACAGATGATGCCAATAATTCGATCAATTTGAGGCTTGAAGATATCGATGCGGACTTGACCACCGACCCAGATAACCCTCGGTATGTTCGGGCTGGCACCTATGTGATTGAGTTGACCGCTCGCTATCAATACCAACCAACGGTGGCTNACACGCAACGCATCGTCATCGAAGTGGAACAGCTTGACCAGGTTCAAGTGGTTGCAGCGGGAACCAGTGGGCTTGAAGCGACACCCGGTCAGTCAAGCATTTTCTCCATCTCGGTGCGAAATACCGGTAATGCTCCAGCGCAGTACAGCATTGACTGTCTTTCAGATCAACGATGGCAGGTCATGCTCGGGACATCGAATTCCTCGCAGTTGGATTTTGAACCGTTGAACATTTTGGAATACCTTCCAATGTCCATTCGGGTCTTCGTGCCCCTGGTAGCAGATGGTGTTCCCTCAGCAGGTGATACCGACACCGTCACCTGCTACGTCACATCGCAAACTGACCCATCGATGAATTTCACGGAGAGCGTGACCATCACCGTGTTGGCTCAGGAATCCTTTGATGTGCATCTCAAAGACGATAACGGCCCGGTCGGACCAAACCACCTTGCGCAGGATATCGCAGTGGACAGCGGCCAACAGGTTCACCTCAACATGACGATTGAAAACACCGGAAACATCGGTATTGACCTTGACGTATCTGTTCTTCCAGATAATCCCCAATGGGCCATTCAACTATCCCACGGAGATGACCAAGATTCACGGCAAATTTCTCTTTCCTTGGGACCGGGTGAATCCACCGATGTGCGCTTCATCTTCGGTGTGCCCATTACGGCCGAGGAAGGTGATAGCAACGGGTTCACGATTCGCACCGAGCGCACCCTTTCCAATTTCCGACAGAACATCACCACCTTGGTGGTAAAGGATGAGTTGGGAATTTTACTCACCCCTCCTGCAGGGAACCACATCGATACGGTCGTGTCTGACGTGTTTTCCTACGGTGAATTCACGGTCAAGAATACAGGAAACACCAACCTTGGCCTGACATGGACGCACGGCCTTGCACCTGATGGTTGGACAGTTGGTTTTGCGAACCCAATCGTTTACTTGGAACCCCGAGAAGAGAAAACCGTTCGGTTCGGCCTCATTCCTCCTGCACAAACACCTGCTTCAGACAATGCGTTTGAAATGCTCATTGAGGTGAACGCCACCAATGATGGGCGTTTTGTTGAGGCCTCAGAAACTGTTTCTATTGGTGTCATTGCATCCTCCTTTGGCAACATCACGGCGCAAAAAGACGGTGAAGGTCTGCTTCAGAGCATTTCTCGAACGGATGGACGAACGGAGACCTTTGTCATTCGCAACGACGGCAATGCGCCCCTTGACGGCGACCTCACGGTCGTCCTTCTCGACAAAGACGGTGAAGAACGCAAGGACTGGGCGGTATCCGTTGAACCTTCCACCGTCAGCGGTTTGGCCGTTGGTGAAACTCTTGAGGTGGATGTGACCCTGCTGCCTTCCGATGATGTTGAGCGTGGAACAGGCCAGCTTCTCTTGAACCTAACAACCAGTGAGGGACAGATGTCCACGTACGAAGAGGTTGTCAGTGTGGAAATTTCTGAGGGTTCAACGGGTCTCTTTAACCTCCTCCCGCCCGCTGTCAGTGGTGCGATTGTTGCGGCCCTCGTTATCGCTGGAGTCGTCCTTGCCCGGCGCATGAAGAAATCAGGTGAACTCGAAGACGACAGCACGTCCCTCGTCGCTCCCAACACCCACGCCAATCCAGACATGTTGGGCGAGCGCAGGGGAGAAGCCCTTGACCTTGGTTCTGCGGTTGATGAATTGACCAGCGGTGAGGTGAGCGATGAAGAAATTGCTCAAGCCATCATGCAGTCCATGGATTTGCCGAGCACGCCTGCACCGGTTCCACAAGGACTTCCACCTTCCGGCATGCCTCCTGCTGCTGTGCCCAAAGGCATGCCACCAGCGGGTATGCCGCCGAGCTCTGGAAAAGCGCTTCCAGCACTGCCTGTTCCAACGCCGCTTCCGCAACCCACTCCTGCGGCAATTCCGGCTCCCGCCCCTGCGGCTCAGCAAGGCCCACCGCTTCCACCTGGTGGCCTTCCCGCTGGTTGGACCATGGAACAGTGGCAGCACTATGGTCACGAGTGGCTCAAGCGTCAAGGTTGATTCATCAAGGTTGAAAGGGAGAAGGCACTCCCACAATCATGGGCAGCATCGTATTGTTTGGTCCTCCTGGAGCAGGTAAGGGAACGCAAGCACACCGAATCATGGAACACACGGGTCTTCCACAAGTCTCGACGGGTGATATGCTTCGTGCAGCAGTCAAGGCTGGAACGCCGGTCGGCATTGAGGCCAAGGGCTACATGGATCGTGGTGAATTGGTTCCTGACGCTGTCATCCTTGCCCTCATCAAGGACCGTATTCAAGAAGCGGATGCCGCCAANGGCGTCATGTTCGATGGTTTTCCTCGTACGATTCCACAGGCTGAAGCGCTCCAAGCATTGACGACCATCACGCACGTGCTCGCCATTGATGTCCCCGATGAACGCATCGTTGAGCGCATTTGTGGCCGTTCAACCTGCGGCAATTGTGGCGCTGTTTACCACGATACATTCAACCCCGTTCCCGAGGATGGATGCCCNTGTGGAAATTACCAAGAAAAGCGAAGAGCGGATGATAACGAAGACACGGTCCTCAACCGATTGGGTGCCTATCATGAACAGACTGCGCCGCTTGCTGCTTGGTACGAAGACCGTGGCCTCTTCCATCGAGTCAACGGCGACCGTGCCATCGATGAAATCACCAATGACTTGCTTGGCGTGCTGAACTGAGGTGATTTTTTGGGTCGTAGGAGGAACGCCCGTGCGTCCAAAAAAGCGAACAGACGGCAATCTGCTCAATATGCCCAAAACCATCTTGCTGGAATACTCAGCAAACCCAAGTCTCACCCCCCCCAAGTGCTTGATGCTGCTGCCGTTCATCTCGTGAAAACCTCCCGCCGACACCGTCTTCCTCTACCNNCTGGCGTAAAGGAAACTGTGTGCAGAAAGTGCTGGTCTCATCATGTTCATTCCAGCCGTTTTCGTGTACGTATCAAGCACGGTCAGCGAATCAAAACGTGCTTGAAATGTGGTAGTATCCGTCGCTTTGGCGGAGGTCCAAAACATCACCGCCGTCATCAGCGAGGTGGTCAAGGATGAGCACGATTCCGCAGCATATTCTTCGACAAGCCAAATCGCGAGACTTTCGTCCCAGTGTCCGCATTGGGAAAGCTGGCTTGAGCGAGACGGTTTTGGAAGAGATTCGGCAGCAACTTCAGTCCCGAGACCTTATCAAAATCAAGGTGAACAAGGGTTTGTTTGAACGTGAACAGCGAAGCGAGGTGTGGAATTACCTTGCGGAAAACACCGGTTCAACCTTGGTTTTGCAACGAGGAAATATCGGTGTTTTGTGGCGCAGGTAAACGATATTGAAGCAAAGGGTCAAAGGGTGTATTCGTCCCCCTCTGCTTACCGAGGCTTGTCCATGAACTCCCACTTATTCACCAATCGTAGTCGCCAAATTGCGTTTGGATTGCTCATGTTTATCGGTGCCATGATGTTTGCCAATCCGTCCCGTGCCGGCGGCGGGGGCGGTATTGGTCTTGAGATTCACATCAAAGAAGGACTTGAATCCCAAGCCGTCTATGTCGGTCTAGCCATTTTGGTCGCTGTTTACATTCTGATTATCTTTGAAACTGTGCACCGCACGTTGGCCGCTGCTGTTGGTGGTATTGTAGCCATGCTTGCGCTCAATTACTACGACACAGGCGACACGTTCTCCCTCGCTGAAATCACCACGATGATCGACTGGGAAACCATTGGCTTGCTCTTGGGAATGATGGTCATGGTGGGTGTCTTGTCAAACACCGGTGTTTTCGAATACTTCGCCGTTCTTTCCTACAAAAAGAGCGGCGGTTCGATTTGGACCCTCGTCGTCATCTTGTGCTCGGTTACGGCCGTCCTTTCCGCCTTCTTGGACAACGTGACGACCATGCTCTTGCTCACACCGGTCACCATTCAATTGGCCAAAGTGCTCGATATCAAGCCCATTCCGTTGCTCATCTCCGAAGTTTTGTTTTCCAATATTGGTGGCGCAGCCACCATGATTGGTGACCCACCGAACATCATGATCGGTTCGGGTCTTTCCCCAGATAAAATCGCCTCTGCAGAGGGTGGCAAATACGCCTACATGTCTGATTACGGCGTGACCTTCAACGATTTCATCATTGAAATGGGTCCAGGTATTTTGATGTGCATCGTCCCGAGTTTTATGCTGCTCAAGTGGTATTACGCCGATGAATTTTCGGGCAGCCGAATTCGAGATGTCGCAGAACTCGAAGCCAAGTACGGCATCAAGGACCCCCAGATGCTCAAGGTCGCTGGGACCATCCTCGTCCTCGTGATTATCAATTTCTTCCTTCACCCGATCACGCACATCGCTGTGTCTTGGATTGCGCTGGTGGGTGCGGTTGTCATGCTCTTGGCTACCGACCGCCACGAACTTGAGGAGCCTCTTCACCACGTTGAGTGGACCACACTGCTCTTCTTTGCTGGATTATTTGTCCTTGTCCACTCTCTCCAATACATGGGCGTTATCGCATTCATCGGCGAGTATGTTGAGCGAGCCATCGCCTTCTTTGGAAGCGACACGGGCGATGGTCAGACCGTTCGTTTGGCAGCTGCAATCCTCATCGTTCTGTGGGTCTCTGCCATCGCCTCTGCGTTCATCGACAATATTCCTTACACGGCAACGATGATCCCCATCGTCCTTCAAATCGCAGACAACCTTGGCGATTACCTCCTCGGGCCGTTGATTTGGGCACTGGCCTTTGGCGCTTGTTTGGGCGGAAACGGAACACTGATTGGAGCCTCTGCAAACGTGGTGACTGCCGGTATGTCCGAAGAGGCGGGCTACCCAATTTCCTTCAACGAATTCTTCAAAGCAGGTTTCCCCATCATGATTTTGACCACGTTCATTGTCTCGCTTTACATGTTGCTCGTCTTCATTGTGGGTGGAGAAGACAACGGCACCTACGTCAAACTCATTCTCGTCGGCATCACCGTGTTGAGCATCATTGGTCAACTCGCCCGAGGTCGCAGCAAGGGTAAAACGTTCGCCGAAGCGCTCGTTGATGACGAAATGGACGGTCTTGAAGAAATGGTCATTGAGGCCAAGAGCGTCGTCGTCGGCATGCTTCGTGGCGAAGAAGAATGAAGGCTCAGATGAGCGTTGACTTGAAGTCCCTTCGGCGCAACGGAGGTACGAGGCAGATACATGTTTGAGTGTCAAATCTGTGGACTCCTTTCCTTGGGCGGCACTGCTTGTCCTGCTTGTGGGAGTCAACTTCGTACGGATTTGTCGCTTGATGACACGTCCAGTGAGGTCCTCCCATCCGAGGTTCCTGGACTGGACGATGCCGCCGCTGCATGGTACGACCTCGAGGGTATCGAGCCACCTGCTGAGGAGGTTGAGGAAGAGGCGACGCCCGCTCCTGCCACGGGCAGTCTCCCATTTGGATTCCAAGGCGAATCCACAGTCTACGATTCTCGATTGCCCTTCGGCATTGGAAGTTTCGCTGACGGCATCCCCTTTGACGCTAGCCACAGCGCTGCGTCCCCCTCAGCAAGTCCTGTTGTGACTGAGAAAGCACCTGTTGCGGTTCAGGAAGGCCCCGTTGAGCCAGTGGAGGCGACGCCAACACCTGTTGCGTCTGCCCCGTCCATCTCTGAGCCTCCGGCGCCAGAACTCCCTCCGATTGCTGATGTTCAAGAACCATCTGCAGAGATCATTCAAGCCCCCGTCCTTGACGAGGCCCCCAACACTGCACCACCGGCGCCCGATGCACAGGCGATGTCATCCGAACCGGTCCGTCTGACGTCAGCTCGTTTGGTCACAACACCTCCTGTCCAAGAAGAACCGGCAGTTCCTGATTATTGGAAAATCGATGCACAGATTCCTGATTATGAACAAATCTACGACCAGGATGATGCCGTGGTCGAGATGGAGTACGCCTCGCTTGAAGATGATGTCGTGGTCTACGACCACGGGGCGGATTCTCCTGCGGCTGTGTTCTATTCACCTCTTGAAGCAACGCCAGTCTCAAATTCACAGCCTTCCATCAAACTCCAACTGCACCCAGCACAGGCCATGCGCGTTGATGTGGGCGATTCTGCACCGTTGCAAACCACCCTCGCAGCAGGTTTTACTGCCATGCAGCAGGGTGATTGGTCTTCGGCTGCACGCTCGTTCCAGAAAATGGCGGCGAGCATGCCGACCAACGCCGAGGTGTACAACAACTACGGCATCGCCCTCCTCCAGCGTGCAACAGCGATGCGGGACGGTGGCGATGATCAGCAGAAAGCAGTGGCTGAAACGCAATTTGAATCATCCATCCTGGCCTTGAGAGAGGCCGCCAAAAATGCTCCAACCAACGGTGATGTTCTGGTGAACCTTGCCATCGCCCTCATCGAAAGCGGGCGTCCCGAGAAGGCGTTGGGCATCATGAACGTCCACAACGCTCGCACCCCAGGCTCTTCAAAGGGCTTGAACACTGCCGCTGTAGCGATGTTTGAGGTGGGTCAACTGACTCAAGCCGTGGAGACCCTCGGGAAGGCTGGCGACGATGCGGTCGTCCTCAGAAATTTATCGCAACTTTCTCCAAAAACCGCTCATGCGTGAAGATAGAGCACTTTTCTTGAAAAAATGGAACACTGTTCCACTTTACCGGGTCCTTTTCATACCGATTTCTTCTTATATGGGTGGAAGGTCGGGTGGTTGCTTAGCACCCTGTCATGCCTGTCATGG
>FUFK010045356.1_pt1 | contig 41869 bp, 42 predicted proteins | sample 1021851 | NCBI WGS metagenome assembly FUFK01 (sample SAMEA51879418, study PRJEB19060) | metagenome
GAAGATCTGCAGATTTCAGTTGGCTTAGAAAAATTCGTCGAAGTTGTCGAAATCAACCGCTTTGAACTTGCCCGCTTCCACCTGCTGCATCAGGCGCTCCAGCTGAGAGAACAAGGCACCACCGGTCAGCAGCGAGAGCAGCAGGGCCACCAGCAGGGCAGCGCCAGAGGCAAACCCGAAGATCTGAAGGCAGCAACCGATGAACAGGGTGACCCCGATGAGGGTGCCGGCATAGCTGAGGTTGATCTCGGCAGTCCCCAGGGGCATCAGAGGGAGTCNGTCCTGCTTCCAGCCATCCAGTTTGTTCTGCACCTGACGGCCGAAGGTGAGGCCGCAGAGCACACCCATCAACAGACCGATGCCCGCCAGCAGGTAGGGGGGCTGGGGCAGGGTCATCATCTGGAGCAGCTGCTCAAGCTCCTGGGCGCTGATCTCCTCAGGCATCGACGCCGATCTCAAAGAGCTGAGACCTTAGCGGTGAGTTCCACAATCTCGCTGGAATCGTGATCTCAGGATCACGCTGCCGCCAACGGGTTGAGGCGCTGCAACAGGCCGCCGGCCAGACGCCCTGGGCCGAAGGTGCGACCCAGCAGGCCGACCAGGGCACGCACGTCGTCGGTGTGCAGACGATCGTCACGGATCAGCGTCATCAGCAGACGTTTGCGCAGGTCGGCACCATCTCGGCTGAGCAGCAGCCGCAGACCTGCCCCAGCCACAGGGATCAATTCCTTCCCAGGAGCGGGAGCGTCCTGACCCACCACATCCAGCAAGCTTTCGAGCCGATCCAGGCGCAGGCGGCCTGATTCATCAAAGATCACCTCCAGCAGCTTCTCGCGCATTTCGCTGGTGTCACCCGCCAACAGTCGACGGGCCACGTACGGATAGGCCACAGCAATGATTCGGAAGTTCGGATCCAGCCGCAAGGCAAGGCCTTCCTGACTGACGACGGCCCGGATGATCAAGGCGAAGCGCGCCGGAACCCGGAAGGGGTAATCGAACATCAGCTCCGAAAAACGGTCGGTGATCGCCTTGAAGTTGAACGATCCAACCGAGTCGCCGAGGCTGCCGCCGAGCACCTCTTCAAGGGCAGGAATGATCGGCGTGAGATCGGCCGTGGGGCTGAGAAACCCGAGGGATTGGAAGTCCTTGGCCAACCCGGAGAAGTCACGGTTGATCAGGTGCACCACAGCACCGGTGAGGGTGAGCCGGTCGCTGTCGCTGATGGAATCCATCATCCCGAAATCGACGTACCCCACATGGCCGAGATCGCCGGTGCGACCCGGCAGGGCGAAGAGGTTGCCGGGGTGGGGGTCGGCATGGAAATAGCCGAACTCCAGGAGTTGCTGCAGGCCGCAGATCACGCCGGTGCGGATCAACGCCGTTGGGTCAAGACGCTGGGAACGCAGCTCCTCGCTGTCGCGCATCTTGGCGCCATCGATCCAGGTGGTGGTCAGCACCCGGGTGGAGCTGAGCATCCGCTCCACCTTCGGGATGTAGACCGCATCGTTATCTGCGAAAAGCGCCGAAAACCGCTCGGCATTGGCCGCTTCCAGGCCGTAATCGATCTCCTCGAACAGGCTGCGGCCGAACTCATCAATGATTCCGCCCAGCCCGAAACCGAGGTTGAGCGGCAGCAGCGGCGCCGTCATCACCCCCAAAGCCCGGATCAACACCAGATCCCGCCGCAGGATGAAGGTGAGATTGGGCCGCTGCACCTTCACCGCAACCCAGTGCTGGCCCTGCAGACGGGCCTTGTACACCTGGCCCAGGCTGGCGGCGGCGATCGGCGTGTCGGGAAACTCCTCAAACAATTCCTCTGCCGGCGCACCGAGTTCCTCGCGGATGCAAGCCAGGGCGGTGGCATGGGGAAAGGCCGGCAGATCGTCCTGCAGGCGTGTCAGTTCCTCCAGCCAGTCCCGACGCACCAGATCAGGTCGGGTGGAGAGGGCCTGTCCCAGCTTGATGAAGCAGGGCCCCAGACCCGTCAGGGTGTTGAGAATGCGACGCGCCAGCCCCTGCTGAACGGCGGGGTCATTGCTGCCTCCACGCAGCAGCAGCACCAGCACCAGCCCCGCCAGGGACCACAGCACCTGAACAAGGCGCGGAATGGCGACCCAGGGACGCAGCAGCAGCCAGCCGAGATCCCGCCCGGGGTCGTAACGCATCGCATCGCGCTGAGTACAGAGAGAGACTTTAAGGAGATCAGGGGGATTTGATGGCGCTTCTGCCCCAGCTCACCCGTCGCCTCGGTCAGCCCCTGTTTCTGCCGGCCCACGGACGGGGGGCTGCCCTTCCGGATGGACTGCGTCAATTGCTGCGACGCCGCGCCGGCGTCTGGGACCTGCCGGAACTACCAGCCCTTGGCGGTCCGCTGGAGGCGGACGGCGCCATCGCAGACAGCCAACGCTCCGCCGCGGCAGCGATGGGGGTGGCGCGCTGCTGGTACGGGGTGAACGGGGCCACGGGGTTGCTGCAGGCCGCACTGCTGGCCATGGTCCGGCCCGGAGAGCGGGTGCTGCTGCCCCGCAACGTGCATCGCAGCCTGATTCAGGCCTGCGTTCTTGGGGACCTGCGGCCGGTGCTGTTCGATCTCCCCTTTCAAAGCGACCGGGGCCAGCCGGCACCGGCGGATTCGGCCTGGATCGAACGGGTGCTTCAGGCCCTACCCCGCGATGGAGCCCCCATCCGTGCTGCAGTTCTGGTGCATCCCACCTACCAGGGCTATGCCAATGACCCAACGGCAGTAATTCAGCGGCTGCAGCAACAGGGCTGTTGCGTGCTGGTGGATGAAGCCCACGGCTGTCATTTCGCCGCTGGGGTGGACCATCCCCTCCCCCCCAGCTCTCTGCACTGCGGCGCTGATCTGGTGGTGCATTCCCTGCAGAAGTCGGCTGCAGCACTGGCGCAAACAGCGGTGCTCTGGCTGCAGGGGGAGCGTCTGGATCCCGTGCGCGTGGAACGCAGCCTGGGCCTGCTGCAAACCACCAGCCCCAGTGCGCTGCTGCTGGCCTCCTGCGAAGAAGCCCTTCAACACTGGCAGCGGCCCAAGGGACGCCGTCAGTTGCTGCAGCGGCTGCAGGAGGCTGAAGCGCTCGCCAATGGCCTGCGCCACAGCGGCGTGCCTCTGCTGAGCAACCAGGATCCGCTGCGCCTGATCCTGCACACGGGGCAGGCGGGCATCACCGGCCTGGATGCCGACGATTGGTTCCTGCCCCGCGGTTTGGTGGGCGAATTGCCGGAGCCAGCCAGCCTCACCCTCTGCCTGGGGCTGGCACGCCACCGAGGGCTGGGACGGCAGATGCGACACCACTGGCAGAACCTGCTGCGGAGCTTCCCCGATCGCACTCCCTTGCCAGCCTTCGAAGCCCCACCGCTTCCGCTGGTCACCTCCCCAGCCCAGTCACCGACCCAGGCCTGGACGGCGGAGCATCAACAGGTGGCGTTGAAGGATGCGGAGGGGTGCATCGCGGCTGAATTGCTGTGCCCTTACCCACCGGGCATCCCCCTGCTGATTCCCGGCGAACGCCTCGATCGCCAGCGGCAGCGCTGGCTTGAACGCCAGCAACTGTTCTGGGGAGACCAGATCCCAGACGCACTGACTGTGGTGAGTGGGGGCTGAGCTGGGACAGCAAAGGTGGCCTCAAGCCTCGAGATCACGGCCAACAGCGATTGATAGTGTGAATCCAGGACGCCTCCAATCAGCGTGATCCGTGAGGTTGTCCTCGATCAGAGCCAAGCACCAGCGGCCCGAGCAGCCCTGCGCAAGCGGTTGATCAGTGGCCTCGGTGTGGGGGGCTTTGGCCTGCTTGTCGTGAGCCTGGGGGGCTGGTGGTTCACCGCCGCGCTGGGGGGAATGGTGCACCTTGGCCTGCTGGAGTTCTTCCGGATGGCGCAATTCAAGGGAATTCGCCCCGCCACCAAAACCACCCTGGTGGCCTGCCAACTGCTGCTGTTCACCACCCAGTGGGCGATCCAGGGCGGGCTGCCGGCTGATGTGGCCCACGCTGTTCTGCCCCTCTCTGGAGCCGCCATCTGCGGTTGGCTGCTGCTGCAACCGGTGACGGGGTCCATCGCCGACATTGCGGCATCGATCTTCGGGCTGTTCTACCTGGGGTTTTTGCCCAGCCACTGGCTGAGTCTGCGCGGTTTGGACAACGGTCTGGAGATCACCCTGTCGGCCTGCCTGATGATCGTGGCCACCGACATCGGCTCCTGGGCCGTGGGACGGCGTTACGGGCGACGGCCCCTCTCACCGATCTCCCCNGGGAAAACCATCGAGGGGGCGATCGGGGGATTCATCTCGGCCATGCTGATCGGCCTGATCTGCGGCCAGCTGATGGGCTGGGCGCTGCATGGCCTGCCGGGCCTGCTGCTGGGGGCGCTGATCGCTCTGTTCGCCCTGGTGGGAGACCTGACGGAATCGATGATGAAACGCGATGCAGGCGTGAAGGACTCCGGTGACGTGCTGCCCGGCCATGGCGGGATCCTGGACCGGATCGACAGCTATCTGTTCACCCCAGCGGTGGTCTTTTACGCGATCGCTTTATGCCAACCACTGTTGGCCCCATAAGCAGCGCTATGGGGTGACGCTGGCCTGACCTTTGAGGGCCAGCTGGCCCCCCGCCAGCTGCACCTGCTCGATTCGAATGGCGGGGTCCATCGGCAGCAAGGTGCGCGGTTCATCGGCGGTCTCCGGCCGGAAGCACAANGTTCCCTGCTCCGCATTNAGGCGGAAGCGACGGCGAACAGGGTCTTGATGGGCCGCGACGGGCACCTGCAACTCGAGCAGATCCACGTCAATGCGCAGCGCCCCCAACGGGCTGAGCCCCATCAGCTGTTCAGCCATCCAGTCCCCGAGCCAGCGCCAGGGTTCGGCCAGCAACGCGCTGTTGAGCTGACGGCCGTTGAANCTCACCTCGCCCGCCACCTGGAACGGCTGCTTCAGGGCCAGCATCTGACCGGGACTGAGCAGCTTCATGTCCACCGCAATCGNACCGCTGCGCAACTCAACATGCTGCAAGGGCAGCCCCTGGAAACAGGCATCCCTCGCCGTGAGGGTCACACCATCCAGACGCCCCCGCAGCAATGACCAGCTGGAGCCGTTCAGGGCCAGTTCGAGGCTCCCGATGCTGTCGCATTGGCTGCGAATCCACAGGCGCAGGGCCCCTGCCAGCACATTGAGAACAGGATCAGCCATGGTTCAACAGCGCCTGACACCGCTCAGCCACCTTGCGGGGCTGATCGATATGGGGGAGATGGCCGCAGGAGGGGAAGGTCTCCACAGGCTGATCCAACAAGGCCTGAAGCGCCTGCTTCTGCGGAGCACGCAGAATCCGATCGTTGTCACCCCAGATCACGTGCAGTGATTGNGAGGGGAGNGGANCCCCACATCCGGCGAAACCACCACTGCGTGCGAAGGCCGCCAAGGCCTCCGCCCAGCCGGGGCATTGCAGGTGCAACGAGGCGATTTGCTCTTCCGGAGCACCCACATCCGCATCGGGATCAGCGAAAGCCTGGCGACACAGNCCNCGCCGCACACCAGGACGCCCCAGGAACCAGGCACCAAAACGATCCAACAGGGGCGGAACAGGCATCGGACGCCCCGTGAGACCGGCAGGAGCCAGCAGCAGCAGAGAAGCCACACGCTCGGGATGACGCCGGGCCAGCTCCACGGCTACTGACCCTCCCATGGAGGCCCCGATCAGGCTCAGGGGAGCGTCTGTGGGAAGCCGCTCCAGCAGGGCATCGAGATGCCGCAACACAGCNTCTGGCCCNTAGGTCAGGCCCCGGGGACGCGGCGAAAAACCAAAACCGAACAGGTCGGGGATGAACAGCTGAAAGCGATCGGCCAGGAGGGGAGCCAGGCGCCGGTATTCGAGAAAACTGCTGTCGAAACCATGCAGCAGCAACAACGGTGCGCCCTGGCCGAGCACAGCCACCGGGAACGGATCATCCACACCCAGACCTGGCAACGTCCACCACTGCACCTCAGCGGCCAGGGACTCGGCCTGCGGGTCAAGCAGAGCCGGCCGCAATTGATCCAGAAGCGTCTTCAAAGGCTGCTGGGGCTGAGTTCGGCAGCGCCCACAAGGGCCTCCAGCAAAGCACCAGGCGTCACAGCGAAAGGCAAATGATGCAGATCGGAACCCTCGCGGCAGGCGAAGCGACACACCTCCTGCAACTCACTGAGGCTGGCCTGCGCCAGACCCAGATCATCAAGGCTGACGGGCAAACCAAGCTGCCGCAGCAACGGCAACAGCTGGCGGTGTGCCTGGCCTGCAAGCCGGTTGCCGCCCAGACGTTCCTCCAGGCGAAGCTGCACAAGAATTCCGAAGCCCACCTTCTCGCCATGCAGAACGTGGTGACAGGCCTCCAGCTGGGTGAGGCCGTTGTGAACGGCATGGGCCGCAACAGTGCGGCAACGGGCACCGCCCAGTCCCCCCATCACGCCAGCAGTGAGAGCACAGGCTTCGGCGGTGCGCACCCAGGCTTCACTGTCTGGATCCTTCAGCGCCGTAAGGCTGTCGATCAGCAATTGATCCCGCAGCACCCGTGCCATCTGCACGGCCTGCTGCACCAGACCATCGCTGCTGTCGCCGCTGCTCACNGAGGCTTCGTACCACTTGGCCAGGGCATCAGCGACACCACTGGCCAGCGTGCGGGGTGGGGCCTGGCGCACCAGGCCGTGATCGAAGACAAGAAGATCAGGACAGCGATCAAGGGCCACATCCCCTTCGAAAGCACCCTGAGGGGAATAGATGTTGGAGAGAGCCGTCCAACCAGCACAGGTGGAGGCACTCAGCGGAACGGTGATGCAGGGAAGNGAGAGGCGGTGGGCCAGCAGCTTGCCGGCGTCCAGCACTTTTCCACCGCCGGCGGCCAGAACGGTGTCACAGCCGTTGGCTTCGGCAGCCACTCTCTGCAGATCCTGCTCGCAGCAATCGAACTGGAGCTGAGCCTGAAGGGGATTGAGCCCCTGGGCCTGGAGATCCAACACCAAAAGCTGACGCTGATCCGCAGTGGAAACACTGCGACCAAGCACCAACGGACGTGAACAGAGGGATTTGATCTGAGGCAAGGCCTCATCCCAGGCTCCATCCCCCCGCAAGACGCTGGCGGGGGCAATGGAGTGGGACGAGATGGATCGANCCATCAGACGCTGGCACCGGCGAGTTGCGGTGCNGTGTCCACCTGACCTTTGTGNCGGACCACCACCTTCTTGTTCTCATCGACATCAACTTCGGCGTGGTCGCCGTCCTTGATCCGACCCGACAGCACCTCTTCGGCGAGGGAATCCTCGAGAAGACGCATGACGGCCCGACGCANNGGACGTGCGCCATAGGCAGGGTTGTAGCCCTCCTCCACCAGGCGCTCCTTGAANGCATCGGACACGGTGAGGGTGATGCCCTTCTCGCCCATGCGGCCAAAGACCTCCTTGAGCATGATCTCGGCGATCTCCTTGACCTCGTCGCGGTTGAGCTGACGGAAGACGATGATTTCGTCGAGACGGTTGAGGAATTCAGGCCGGAAGTACTGCTTGAGCTCCTCATTCACCAGGGAACGGATCCGGGTGTACTGAGACTCCTCAGCGCTTTCACCGGAGAACTCGAAGCCGAGGCCGCCGCCACCCTTCTCGATCACCTTCGAACCGATGTTCGAGGTCATGATGATCAGGGTGTTCTTGAAGTCGACCGTGCGGCCCTTGGAATCGGTCAGACGGCCGTCTTCCAGAAGCTGCAGCAGCAGGTTGAACACATCGGGGTGCGCCTTTTCGATTTCGTCGAAGAGCACCACGGTGTAAGGCCGGCGACGCACCGCCTCGGTGAGCTGACCGCCTTCGTTGAAGCCCACATAGCCCGGAGGCGAGCCGATCAGCTTGCTGACCGTGTGGCGCTCCATGAATTCCGACATGTCGAGGCGGATCATCGCCTCTTCGCTGCCGAAGAAGTAGGTGGCCAGAGCTTTGGTGAGCTCGGTTTTACCCACACCGGTGGGGCCGGAGAAAATGAAGCTGGCGATCGGGCGGTTGGGGTTCTTCAAACCGACCCGAGCACGGCGGATGGCCTTGGACACCGCCTTGACGGCTTCGTCCTGACCGATCAGGCGCTTGTGGAGGGTTTCCTCCATGTTGAGCAGCTTGACCGACTCGCTCTCGGTGAGCTTCTGCACCGGAACACCGGTCCAGGAGGCGACGATCTGGGCGATGTCCTCCTCGTTCACCATCGGTGAGCTGTCTGAAGCAGGCGCTTCAGTTGCAGCTGTTTCACCGGATTCNGAGGTTGCGTCAGCCTTGACCTCGTCCTTGTTGGCCTGAAGCAGAGAACGGATCTGCTCCCGCAGTTCCACTTCCTTCTCGCGCAGTTCACCGGCCTTGGTGAAGTCCTGATCGCGAACGGCATCTTCCTTTTCCTTCTGGACGGAACGCAGTTCCTTGTCCACTTCCTTGGCCGCGGGGGGCAGCTTCGAATTGAGCAGACGCACGCGGGAACCGGCTTCATCGATCAGGTCGATGGCCTTGTCGGGCAGGAAGCGATCCGAGATGTAGCGATCTCCGAGGGTTGCAGCTGCCACAAGGGCGTCGTCGGTGATCTTGAGGCGGTGGTGCTGCTCGTAACGCTCGCGCAGGCCACGCAGGATTTCGATGGTGTCGTCGATGGACGGCTCGCCCACATTCACCGGCTGGAAACGGCGCTCCAGGGCGGCGTCCCGTTCGATGTGCTTGCGGTACTCGTCGAGGGTGGTGGCACCGATGCACTGCAGCTCACCGCGGGCGAGGGCCGGCTTGAGGATGTTGGCGGCGTCGATCGCCCCCTCAGCAGCACCGGCACCGATCAGGGTGTGCACCTCGTCGATCACGAGGATCACGTTTCCGGCCGCCTTGATCTCCTCCATGATCTTCTTGAGGCGCTCTTCGAACTCACCTCGGTACTTGGTGCCGGCCACCAGCAGACCGATATCCAGGGTCAGGACGCGCTTGTCTTCAAGGATGTCGGGAATGTCGCCCTGCTGAATGCGCTGGGCCAGACCTTCAGCGATGGCGGTCTTACCGACACCGGGCTCGCCGATCAGAACGGGATTGTTCTTGGTGCGGCGACCCAGGATCTGGATGACGCGATCGATTTCGTTGTGACGACCCACCACCGGGTCGAGCTTGGCTTCGGTGGCGAGCTGGGTGAGGTTGTTGCCGAACTCGTCGAGGGTGGGGGTTTTGGTGGATCCCTTGGCACCGCCGCCACCGCCGCCGGCGGAGACTTCAGCGGTTTCACCGAGCATGCGGATCACCTGGGTGCGCACCTTGGCCAGGTCGACGCCAAGGTTCTCCAGCACACGGGCAGCAACACCTTCGCCCTCACGGATCAGACCGAGCAGCAGGTGCTCTGTGCCGATGTAGTTGTGACCGAGCTGACGGGCCTCTTCCAGAGACAGCTCCAGGACGCGCTTGGCGCGGGGTGTGAAGGGGATCTCAACAGCGACAAAGCCGGATCCACGGCCGATGATTTTCTCAACTTCAACCCGGGCATCCTTGAGGTTGACCCCCATGGACTTGAGCACCTTGGCGGCAACCCCCGTTCCCTCGCCAATCAGGCCGAGGAGGATTTGTTCGGTACCAACGAAGTTGTGACCAAGTCTGCGGGCCTCTTCCTGGGCCAGCATGATCACCTTGATGGCCTTCTCGGTGAAGCGTTCAAACATCGCTGGGCCAATGCAGTGATGTGACCAAGCTATCAGGGTTGAGGGACTGCTGCGAGTGTTCGGTTTGTTCGGTCACTTTCCAGTCTGAGACTGGCCTGAAGCGCACAAAAAATAACAATGAATCCCACAAGATTCACCGCTTTTTTTGTCTCCCAGGGACGGGAAACCGAACAACTTCAANCCGNCGACGTGGGNNNCGGNGCTNANGGGATGCGACACCACTGAATGAGGGCNTCGCGACCATCGGAGTAGTACCCGGAACGGGTGCCTGCGGTGCGGAAACCGGCTTTGGCGTAAAGCGCCAGAGCGGCAACGTTGTCGCTGGCCACCTCGAGGGTGGCGTGCACGGCACCGTGCTGTCGTGCCCGTTGCAACAGTGCTTNCAAAAGCACACCTCCATGGCCGCTGCGACGCCTGTCGGGATCCACAGCCANCGCCGTGATGTGCAGTTCATCGGCCACCATCCAGCCGCAGGCCACCCCCAATAGGGCTTCGGGCTGCACAAGACCGATGCAGAGGCGCCGGGGGTCGTCCAGCTCACGCCGCCATTGTTCTGCGGTCCAGAGGCCGTTGAGCGCCCGTTGATCCAGTGCCAGACAGGCTTGCTGCCAGGACGGGTCAAGGCGCAGGATCTGCGCAGTCGGTTCGCCCCCTGCAGGGTCGATTCCTAGATTGCCCTTCGACGCCGCCACTCCGTGACCCAAACCATCACCAGTCAACGGCCCTTCGAGGCCAACCGGGATGCGGAGAGCCCCAATCGCAACCTGACCCCGATCACCACAGAACTCGACGACACCGACCGTCTTGTTGTGGGCGGGTGTCGTCTCAGCGATCTGGCCGAGCGTTACGGCACACCGTTGTATGTGCTGGANGAAGCCACCGTTCGGGCCACGTGCCGGGCCTACCGCCAGGCCCTGGANAAGCATTACGCCGGGCCATCCCTGCCGATCTACGCCTCCAAGGCCAACAGCTCTCTGGTGATGAGCAGCCTGGCGGCCTCCGAGGGGCTGGGTCTGGATGCGGTGTCAGCCGGTGAACTGCTGACCGCACTGCGCGGTGGGATGCCCGGAGAGCGGATGGTGCTGCACGGCAACAACAAATCCGACGAGGAGCTGCTGCTCGCGTACGCCAACAAGGTGACGATCGTTGTGGACAACCAGCACGATCTCGATCGCCTCGCCGAACTGGTGCCCGCTGGAGCCGAACCGGCTCGCCTGATGCTGCGCTTCACCCCAGGCATCGAGTGCCACACGCACGAATACATCCGCACCGGTCACCTGGACAGCAAGTTCGGCTTCGATCCCGACCAGGTGGAACCCGTGCTGCGCAGCCTGGTGGGACAGCCCTGGGCCCAACTCACCGGGCTGCACGCCCACATCGGATCCCAGATTTTTGAACTCGAGCCCCACCGGGATCTGGCGGCGGTGATGGCCGACAAGCTGAAACTGGCCCGTGACCTGGGCCATCCCGTGAGCGACCTCAACGTGGGCGGCGGCCTGGGAATTCGCTACGTGGAGTCGGACGACCCCCCGAGCATTGAGCAGTGGATCCAGGTGGTGGCCGAAGCCGTCACCACCGCTTGCCAGGAACGGGGCCTCGAGCTGCCGCGGTTGATGTGCGAACCGGGCCGTTCCCTGGTGGCGACCGCNGGCGTNACCCTGTACTCGGTGGGCTCGCGCAAAACGATCCCGAACGTGCGCACCTACGTGGCCATCGACGGTGGCATGAGCGACAACCCTCGCCCGATCACCTACCAGTCGCTCTACACCTGCTGCCTGGCCGATCGCCCCCTGGCCAAGCCAGACGAAAGCGTGAACCTGGTGGGCAAGCACTGCGAATCCGGCGATGTGCTGCTGAAGGACCTGCCCCTGCCCACCACCGAGAGCGGTGACATCGTCACCGTGTTTGCCACCGGTGCCTACAACGCCTCGATGAGTTCGAACTACAACCGGATCCCGAGGCCCGCTGCCGTTCTGGTGCACGACGGGGCAGCTGAACTGGTGCAGAAGCGGGAGCAGCCGGATGACCTGCTGCGCTACGACGTTTTGCCAGAACGATTCAACGCGTTACGTTGACAGCAGTGATGAGAAGGGCGGAGTGAACGTGTTGGCGGTGGTGGATCCGCGCCTTGTGCTCGACGTTCTCTTTGCCTCTTCCATCGGCTTTCTGCTTTTTTCCCGCGTCAACGAGCAGCGCACCCTCTGGCTGCTCCGGGGATGGTTGTTTCTGGTGGCGATGGCCTGGTTCGTCCAGCGCTTCGCCAACCTGCCCCTCACCACAAAGCTGGTGGACGCGCTCGTCATGGCCTGTTCGCTCTCCCTGGCCATCCTTTGGCAAGGGGAGCTGCGGCGNCTGATGGAACTNCTNGGCACCGGCCGTCTGGCCGTGTTGCTGGGCAATCCCCAGAAAGAGTTCAGCGCTTCGGCAGGCACCGTCAGCCAGATCACCGAGGCAGCAGGCCGGCTGTCGCAGTTGCGGCGTGGNGCCNTGATNGTGGTGGACCTGGGCAGCGACCTGAGGCCTGAGGACTTTCTCAATCCCGGCATCCCCATTGGTGCGGTGCTGAGTCGCGAGCTGATGCTCAACCTGTTCGCCGCCGACACCCCCCTCCACGACGGTGCCGTGCTGGTGCGGGGCAATCGNATCGANTCGGCGGGGGTGATTCTTCCCCTGTCGAGGGACAGCGTGAGCCGTTTCGGCACCCGCCATCTGGCGGCCCTCGGGATCACNGAACGCTTCGATCGCTGCATCTGCATCGTTGTGTCGGAAGAAACCGGCACGCTGTCTCTGGCGAACCAGGGCAAGCTGGAACGACCGATCACCAGTTCACGCCTCCAGGAACTGCTNAGGGAGCTGTTCAGCACCGCCGAATCGATGCCGCCAGCACGNCGTACGGTGGGTAGCGCTCCGTCCGAATCGCTGTCTTGAGCCGCCCTCCGGCCACCAGCACTGACACGGCCGATCGTTCGCTTCTGCCTGCGGACCTCGACCCNGGTCGGCTCCCGCAGCACGTGGCCCTGATCATGGATGGCAANGGTCGCTGGGCGAAATCCCGCGGTTTGCCCCGCGTGATGGGGCATCGGGCTGGGGTTGAAGCGCTGAAAGCCACCCTGCGACTGTGCAGCGACTGGGGGATCCAAGCCCTCACGGCCTACGCCTTCTCCACGGAGAACTGGTCGCGCCCAGGGGAGGAAGTGAACTTCCTGATGACCCTGTTCGAACGGGTGCTGCAGGCCGAACTGCAGGCNCTCGAGGCCGAACAGGTGCGGATTCGCTTTCTCGGCGATCTGAAGGCCCTGCCCCAGAAANTGCAGGAGCTGATTGCCGATGCCACGGCCCGNACGGCGGGCAACAACGGCATTCACTTCAACGTGTGCACCAACTACGGCGGCCGACGGGAGCTGGTGCAAGCCGCTCAGCGTCTGGCCCAACGCGCTGCTGCCGGGGAGCTGGACCCCGACAGCATCGACGAGAACAGCATCGCCGCCGAACTGTTCACGGCTGGCGAACAGGATCCCGATCTGTTGATCCGCACCAGCGGCGAACACCGGATCAGCAATTTCCTGCTCTGGCAACTGGCCTACGCCGAGATTCACGTCACCGATGTGCTCTGGCCTGACTTCAATGCCGATGCACTGAAAGCCGCCCTGCTCGATTTCCAACGTCGCCACCGCCGCTTCGGCGGTCTTGATCCGATCCGCCCATGACCCTCAGCATCCGCCACGACTGGACCACCGAGGAGATCCAGACCCTGCTGGAACTTCCCTTGATGGAGCTGCTCTGGCAGGCCCAAACCGTGCATCGGGAAGCCAACCCGGGCTACCGGGTGCAGCTGGCCTCGCTGCTGAGCGTGAAAACGGGGGGCTGCGAAGAAGACTGTGCCTACTGCTCTCAGTCGATCCACAACAGCAGTGACGTGACGGCCTTTGAAGCCCAGATGCAGGTGGAGCCGGTGCTTCAGCGGGCCCGGGCCGCCAAGGAAGCCGGAGCTGATCGCTTCTGCATGGGCTGGGCCTGGCGGGAGATCCGCGATGGCGCTCCCTTTGAGGCGATGCTCGAGATGGTGCGAGGGGTGCGCGGCATGGGGATGGAAGCCTGCGTGACCGCGGGGATGCTCACCGACCAGCAGGCGGAACGTTTGGCCGAAGCCGGCCTCACGGCCTACAACCACAACCTCGACACCAGCCCCGAGCACTACGACCGGATCATCTCCACCCGCACCTATCAGGAACGGCTGGAAACCCTGCAACGGGTGCGCAAGGCCGGCGTCACCCTCTGCTGCGGCGGCATCATCGGCATGGGTGAAACCCTGCGGGACCGCGCCTCCATGCTGCAGGTGCTGGCCAGCATGAACCCCCATCCCGAAAGCGTTCCGGTGAACGGTCTGGTGGCGGTGGAAGGCACCCCCTTGGAAGAGCAGGCTCCCTTCGAACCGCTGGAGCTGGTGCGGATGGTGGCGACGGCAAGGATCCTGATGCCCCATGCCCGGGTGCGGTTGAGCGCCGGCCGTGAATCGATGAGCCGGGAAGCGCAGATCCTCTGCCTCCAGGCGGGGGCCGATTCNATCTTCTANGGCGATGTTCTGCTCACCACCGGCAACCCGGANGTGNAGGCNGACCGCCAACTGCTCGCCGATGCGGGGGTGACCGCCAACTGGCAGGAGGGCGCGGCGGCTCCGGCCAGCTGCTCGCCCCGTTGATCAGCTGCACCCATGTAACGATCACCCCACTGGCACACAGGCTGAGCGGGCGCAGGGCTAGACCGGAAACAGCCCTTCGATGAGGCGCCGTGATTGATCCCGTCGTCATCCCCTCGCTGCTCGGTCTGTTTGTTCTTTCGGTGATCGTGGAAGCGATCAAGGACGACAGGCAGCGTCACCACCATCACCGTTATTGAGATCCGGCCGGACAGGTCCTGCGGGGACCATCCCGACTGTCACCAACCGGAAACACTGCACAAAACACTCATTGTGGGTGGCATCCCGNTTGAGCTACACCGTGCTGGTCTGTGGCTCAGCCATGAAGATCGACAGCGCCAACGCTCAACCNATGGGAAGCCTGATCTTTGAAGGAGGGCACAAGCCCTTCCATGCCCTGGCCTGTCCCCTGAAGCCGGCTTCGGTGCGGATCAGCAGGAAAGCCTGACAACCAACAACGCGGTGGCACGCCCCGGCCTGATGCAGGCTGGAGGACTGTTGAACNTGTAAGNGCGTGNATCCAAGCAACCTGGAGCCTGTGCTGGCCAAGGACAGCCGACTCCTGGTGGCGGCGTTCTATGCCTTCACGCCCCTGGATGACGAGCGTCGGGAGGCATTGCTTAGCAGCTTGCCGAGCCTGGCTCGCGAAGGCAGCGTGCTCGGATCTGTGTTGGTGGCCCATGAAGGGGTGAATGGCACGATCAGCGGACCAGAGCACGGCGTTGATGCGCTGCTGGATCACCTGCGCGCCTCGTTGGATCTGGGCGACGACCACTACGCACGGCTCGAGGTGAAGCGCAGCTGGGCCGAAAAACCGGTGTTCCGNCGNTTCAAGGCCCGNCGCAAAAAGGAGATCGTGACCATCGGCNTGGCCAGCGTGGATCCCAGCGCCAGCGTGGGCACCTATGTGGAACCCGAACACTGGAATGCCCTGGTGGATGATCCCGACACCCTGGTGATCGACACCCGCAACAGCTACGAAACGGCGATCGGCAGCTTCGAGGGGGCCATCGACCCCAGCACCGAGAGCTTCCGCGACTTCCCGCANTGGGCAGAGTCCACGCTGCGGCCCCTGATCGAAGAGAAGGGCAGCAAGCGCATCGCCATGTTCTGCACCGGCGGGATCCGCTGCGAAAAAGCCAGCAGCTACCTGCAGCAACAGGGTTTCGGGGAGGTGCACCACCTGCGNGGCGGCATCCTCAAGTACCTCGAGCANGTGCCGGAAGCCGAGAGCCGCTGGCAAGGGGAGTGCTTTGTTTTTGATCAACGGGTGGCGTTGAACCACCGGCTGGAACCTGGAGAGCACAGCCTTTGCCACGCCTGCGGCCTGCCGGTGTCAGCCCAGCAACGCGAACTGCCGAGCNACATNAAGGGGGTGCAGTGCGTGCACTGCGTGGATCGCTTCAGCNATGCCGACCGGGAACGCTTCGCCATGCGGCAACGCCAGATTGATCAACGCCAGATCGACCAACACAACATCGACCAGCAGCAGGCCTGAGCAGTCAGTCCGCATCGGACAATCCCTGNCAGGGACCACCCCGATGCCGTGCTGCCGATCCTCTACAGCTTTCGACGCTGCCCCTACGCCATGCGCGCCCGCTGGGCTCTGCTGGAAGCAGGACTGTTGGTTCAGTGGCGGGAGATCGCACTGAAGGCCAAGCCGGCGGAGATGTTGGCGGTCTCCCCCAAGGGCACCGTGCCCGTGTTGGTGTTGCCGGACGGCAGCGTGATCGAAGAAAGCCTGGCGGTGATGCACTGGGCCCTGGATCAAGCAGACCCTCGCGAGCTGCGCAACGCCGGCGATGCCTCAGCGCTGATCGAGCAGAACGACGGTGCGTTCAAACATCATCTCGACCGCTTCAAATACACCGACCGCTACCCCGGCACCAACAAAGACGAGCAGCGCGCCGCCGGGCTGGCCATCCTTCAGGACTGGAACCAGAGGATCGCTGATCAGGGCTGGCTGCTGGGCGAGCGCTGCTCGCTGGCGGATGCCGCCCTCTGGCCGTTCGTGCGGCAGTGGCGGATCGCCGATCCCGAGGGATTCGACAACGACAACAGCCTGGAAGCTCTTCGCCAGTGGCTCCAGCACTTCCTCGAGGATCCCCGCTTTGAGCGGCTGATGCAGCGGGCCGACCCCTGGAATGCCGGGGGGCAACAACACCACTTCCCCGCCGATGCCGTGGCAGTTCCCAAGGATCAAGCCCTGTTTCACCTGGCCCTCAAGGCCGACTGGCAGGCCGCCCAGGCCAACGGCAGCTACCGCATCTCCACCCGGGGAATGAGCTTGGAGCAGGTGGGCTTCATCCACTGCTCCTGGCAAGAGCAGGTGCAGGCCACCTTTGAGCGGTTCTACGCCGANGCCGGCGAGGTGCTGCTGCTGGAGATTGATCCCGCCGCCGTGAACGCTCCCCTGCGGGCCGATGCCATCCCCACCGGCGAACTGTTCCCCCATCTCTACGGGCCGCTGCCTTTGAAGGCAGTGCGCTCGGTCGGCACCATGCCCGCGGCAGCATGACCGGACGACCATGACCGTGGCCAGATCCCAATCGATGCTTGAGCAACTGGAAGCCGAAGCCCGTGATCGGGGACTGCTGCTGAGGTTGCAGGTGGGCCGCCCCCTGGGGCTGTGGAGCCTGCGGCTGGTCGTGGCCCAGCAAGGCTCCAGCGGCAACCTGCTGCTGCTGGGGGAAATGAAGGGATGGGCTTATTCCGCCGCCACAGGCCTGCAGCTCGACACGATGCGGGTGATGCCAAAGGCGCCTGCCGGCGTGGGCGATCTGATCTGGGCGGCCACCATGGCCTGGGCCCAGGAGGCCACCCCCTGCTCCCGGGCCCGATTGCTGGCCATCCGCGACGACGAGCAGCAGCACCGCCGGCTGGTGCGTTACTTCCGCCAACGCGGCTTCAGCAAATCCCGCGATGTGGAAGCGGCGCTCTGGGATCTGCCCCTGCGCATGGTCTGGGGCGGCGCCGGGGCCCTGATGAGTGGTGATGTGGCCACCGTGCTGGAGCGCAGCCTGCGGGGCTGGCGTCAGTCGGCGGCGTGATAACTGCTGCGCACCAGCGGACCACTGCGCACCTGGGCAAAGCCCAGCTCGCGGGCCACATCCCCCAGCTCATCGAACTCCTGGGGCGTCCAATAGCGGGCCACCGGAATGTGCACAAGCGAGGGGCGCAGGTACTGCCCCAGGGTGATCCGTTGGCAATCCACGCTGCGGAGATCCTTGAGGGTGGCGATCACCTCGTCGCGGCTTTCCCCCAAGCCGAGCATCAGGCCACTCTTGGTGGGGATTTCCGGCGCCAGCTCACGGGCGGCCGCCAATAAACCCAGGGATCGTTCATAGGTGGCACCGCGGCGCACCTCCCCCTGCAGCCGCTGCACCGTTTCCAGGTTGTGGTTGAAGCACACCGGCTGGGCCGCCAGCACCGTGGCCAATCGCTCCCGTTGAGCCACCAACGCCTGATCGTGATCCGACACGCCCCCCCAGAAATCGGGGGTGAGCACTTCAAGGGCGATCAGCGGATTGCGGGCNCGGATCGCCGCCATGGTGCTGGTGAACAGGCTGGCGCCGTGATCGGCGAGATCATCGCGGGCTACCGCCGTGAGCACCACATAACGGAGCTGCATCGCCTCAACGGCATCGGCCACCCGCTCGGCTTCGGCGGCATCCACCGGCATCGGGGCCTGGCCCTTGTCCACCTGGCAGAAGGCACAGCTGCGGGTGCAGATCGAGCCACCCAAGAGAAACGTCGCCGTTCCGGCGGCGTAGCACTCGCCGCGGTTGGGGCAGCGCCCCTCCTCGCAGATGGTGTGGAGCCGGTTCTGCTTCACCAGCCCCTGCACCCGCTCCAACTCCGAGGCGTTGCCGATCGGCCGCCGCAGCCAGTCCGGCAGTCGCTCGGCAGGGGGGATGGCGCTGTACTTGCTCATACCGGCCGGCGCCCTTCAAGAGCCCTGCTCAGGGTGACCTCATCGGCGTATTCCAGTTCACTGCCCATCGGCAGGCCGTAGGCGATTCGGCTCACTGAGCAGAAGGGCTTGAGCAACCGCCCCAGATACAAGCTGGTGGTGTCCCCTTCCACGCTGGGGGTGAGGGCCAGNATCACCTCACTGATCTCCTCATTGGTGATGCGCTGCACCAATTCGGTGACGTGCAGCAGCTCCGGACCAATGCCATCCATGGGTGAGATCAGACCACCGAGCACGTGGTAACGCCCCTGGAATTCGCGGGTGCGCTCCAGCGCCAACAGATCGCGGGAATCCGCCACCACACAGATCACGCCATTGCGGCGCTCGGGGTTGCGGCAGATCTCACATTCGGGATCGGCGGAGAGGTGGAAACAGGTCTGGCACTGGCCCACCTGGGTGCGGGCCGCCAGCAAAGCGTCAGCGAACTGATGAATCTGCTCCTGCGGTTGGTTCAGCAGATGCAACGCGAGCCGCTGGGCCGTGCGCGGGCCGATGCCGGGCAGACGCTCGAACTGATCAATCAGTCGAGCCAACGGTTTGGTGAAGCCGCTCAGGGGTCTGCCGCCGATGCGGGAAATGTAGGAGTTGCGGAGATCATCTGCCGCAACAGGGGCCACGACCATCAGGCCACAACGGCAGAATGGCCCATGGATTGATCGCCCCGCTGATGCAGCTCCTCCAGTCTCTGAGTCGCGTGATCGTTTGCGGCGTTCTGGCTCTGGTGCTGGGGGCCTGCGCGGCGGGACCAACGGCAGGGCTGCAGTCGTACCAGAGCCCGGATGGCCGTTTCGCCTTCCTCTATCCCACCGGCTGGACCGAGGTGCAGGTGAGCAACGGACCCCGGGTGGTGTTTCACGACCTCATCCACAGCGATGAAACCGTGAGCCTGATGATCAACAAGGTGAACGAAGACAACGAGCTGAGTGAACTGGGCAGCGCCGTTGCCGTTGGCGAGCGCCTGCGCCGTGAAGTGATCGCCACCGCCGGCAGCGGCCGCACCGCCGAGCTGGTGGAAGCGCAGGAGCGTGAAGTGAATGGCCACACCTTCTACGACCTTGAATACGCCGTGCACTTGGAAGACCGCGACCGCCACGAGTTGGCGACCGTCGTGGTGGACCGCGGCCGGCTCTACACCCTGGCCACNAGCGTCAACGAAGACCGCTGGGGCAAGGTGGGTGACCTCTGCGGCCGGGTGGTGCGCTCACTGACCCTGCTGATCTGATCAGAACAGGAAGCGGAAACGCCGNCNGTTGGNGTCACCTGAATCGGCGCCANTGCTCGANTTNGCCGGCCACTCCGTATCCAGATAGCTGATGCCGTCGGCATCGAACGGAACCGCCCTCAGGCTGGAGGCCTTCAGTTCGGTGGTGCCCATGGCGGTGACCAACCCGCCCAGTTCCATTGGCCCCAGATCCGTCTCCAACGCCTGCCCCGCCGCAGTGATCAAGGCCGGCAGGCGGATCAGATTCTGCGGTTGTTTCATCTGCTCAAACAGCCCCTTCAGCGCCAGCTGCTGCCGTTCCAGCCGGCCGAAATCGCCGCGGCCGTCGTTGCGCCAACGAAGAAAGCCCTCCAGATCCTTGCCCTTCAACAGCTGAGGTCCTGGCTGCAGGTCGATCAACAGGTTCTGACTGCGATCGACGTAGTACAGGCGCTTGGGAACATCCACTTCGATGCCCCCCACCAGGTTGGCCAGGGTTTCGATCGCATCCAGGCGCACCACGATGTGATGACGGATTGGGCGGTTCATCAGGCGCGACAACTCCCGCTCCACCGCCTCCACACCGCCGTAGGCCATCAGCGCATTGAGCTTGATGCCGCCGAAGCCCTCGGCATCGATGTAGCTGTCGCGTGGGATCTGGGTGATCGATGTGGTGGTGCCATCCACCCGCACCGTGAAGATCACATCGGTGTTGCTACTGGTGCGGTCCCGGCCCAGCACCACCACCTCCCTGGCCCCGAAGCCTGTCCAACCGGCAAACGGGTTGGACAGCGGCGCGGGCTGAAGCAGCGCGAAGGGTTGATCTGCCGTGCTGGATGGCGCCGTGATCAACCGGCTCAGCGGAACCGAAAGAATCAGGCCACCGCTGAGACCCGCCACCACAGCAGCAACCACCGGCCAATTGATGGCCTCAGATGACGCCTTAGCAGGGGGGGCTTGTGGCATGGAACACGTGCTGTGAGCATCTTGGCGCGCTCGTCCCATCTCGGGTAGAGGGGCGCAGGCCTCTGTTAAACCAACGGATCGCTGATCACCATCGAGGCGCAGGGGAGCTGACGGATCAATTTGCTGGTGCGATCACTGCCGGGAATCGGCAGACCGGCAACCCGCCTGCGCTGGGTGCGCAGGATCACCAGATCGTGTTCGCGGCTGAGGCGATGAATGGCCCCGTCGATGCCGGGCCCCCGCACGATCACGATGTGNAACCGCTCCTCNGGNATNCCCGGCGGGCGCCAGCGGATCANCTGCTGTTCCATCCAATGACGGTCCTGNCCGCTGAAGCGGGGNTCGTGCACATGCAGCAGGGTGATCCGNACGCGCTGATCCTCNGGGGCTGANTTGATCACCCGCAGCGCCAGTTCGAACTGCTCGCGGGCNCTNGCGGAGAGGTCTTTGATCGGAACNAGGATCCGGCCCAGNCCGCTATCGGTCTCACGGCCCAGGTTCACCACCACCACCGGACAGTGGGCCGTGCGGCAGACCCCATCNACGATGTCGCCCATCAGCCAGGCCCGGAGNTGATCNCTNCGGGCTGCACCGATCAGCAACAGATCCGCGGCCTGCTCCAAGGCTGTGCGGCTCATGCCGCCGGCGATGTCTTCATCCAGCCGCAGCAGGCTGCGGGTGGGCACAGCCAACTGGGCGCCGATGCTCTCCGCCGTGCTGAGGCGTCCGCGCGCTGCCGCAACGGCCCGGTTCAAGCCACCGCGCATCTCCTCGAGGCTGGGATTCACCATCGCCAGGGGCAACAGCACACCTTCAGCCCCCGATGAGCCCTGCACCAGCCGAGCAGCCATGCTCAGCAACCCTTTCTCGGTGCTGGGGTTGGCCACCGGCACCACGATGCGCAGGGGGCGCTGCACCACCTCGTTAACGCCGTCCAGAACCGCCGCTTCCTCACCGAAGCTGACCGGCACCGCATCGGGGCTGGGATCCTTGAGCCGGGTCACCGACTGCTCAGTGAGGATCGGCCCCAGGGTGGCGGTCACCACCATCACCGCCAGCACGCTGTTCAGCACGGTCTGATTGAGCAGGCCCGCCTGGTAGCCGATGAAGGCCGTGGCCAGTGTCGCGGCCACCTTGGGCATCGTCAGCGACCACATCATCAGGATCTGGGCGCGGCGATAACCGAACAGCCGTCCGCTGACCCACGACGCCAGGCCCTTGCCGCCGATGGCGCCCACCAGCATCAGCGCGGTGAACTGAAAGTTGCCCAGGCTCTCGCCAAGGCTGCCCANATCCAGCAGCAAGCCCAGATCGATGAAGAAGATCGGGATGAACAGCACGCCACCCACAAAGATCACCTGCTCCTTCACCCGGCCCTCGGGCAACACGGAATTCACCGCCAAACCAGCCAGGAAGGCGCCGACGATCTTCTCGACACCGGCCAGCTCAGCCCCCAGGGAGGCCAGGAACAGGGCCACCAGAACAGCAAGCACCATCCGGTTTTCATCGCTGATGCCGCGCAGCACCAGGCGCCGGCCCAGCCAGCGGATGCCGATCACCACCACCAGAGCGAAGCCACCGATCTTGAGCAGCAGCAGGCCCAGGCCCAGCCCGCTGAGGCTGCCNTGGCCCAGCCCCAGCCCCACCGCCAGCAGCAGAAGAGCCACGATGTCGGTGAAGATCGTGCTGCCCACGCTCACCACCACCGACTCATCCTTCTGAGCGCCATAACTGCGCACGATCGGGTAACCCAAGGGGGTGTGGGTGGCCATCAGGGCGCCGAGCAACAGGCACGACACCGAGGCGAAGCCCGCCATCAGNCCGATCGACACGCCCGTGCCCACACCGATCAACAGGATCAGCAGGCCATAGATGAACGAGCGGCGTTTGACCCGGTTGAACTCCTCCAGGTCGATCTCCAGACCCATGGTGAACAGCAGATACACCGCCCCGAGATCGGAAAGCAGCCGCACCGTTTCGCTGCTGCTGTCGACCCAGTTCAAGGCATGGGGGCCCACCACCACACCCGCCGCCAGCAACCCCACCAGGTCGGGCAGACCCAGCCGCCGGATCAACGGCGGCACCGCCGCACTGATCGCCACCAACATCGAGAACACCCCGAGGGGGTGATGCATGACGTGGCTGATCGAGGCCTGCATGGCCATGGCTGCACCGCCGGCTTGCGGACCCAGCATGGTCGCGGGATCTGCCGGCAACAACAGCTGCTTCAGGAAGCGATAAGCCCTTCGCCGGCCTGGACCTGCCAGAGGTTGGTGTAGATCCCGCCCTGGTCCACCAGGCTGTCGTGGCTGCCCTGCTCCACAATCCGGCCCTGGTCCATCACCACAATCCANTCGGCATGGCGCACCGTGCTGAGCCGGTGGGCGATCACCACGGTGGTGCGCTGCTGGGTGATCTGCGCCAAGGAGCGCTGGATGGCGGCTTCGGTGTCGTTGTCCACCGCNGCAGTGGCTTCATCGAGCACCAGCACCGGCGCATCCTTGAGGATGGCGCGGGCCAAAGCGATGCGCTGACGCTGTCCGCCGGAGAGGCGCTGCCCCCGCTCCCCCACCAGGGTGTCGTAACCCTGGGGCAAGGCGTCGATGAAGCCAGCGGCTTCCGCCAGGCGAGCGGCCTGCTCAATCGCCACCGGATCGGGATCCGCAACNCCATAGGCGATGTTCTCGGCCACGGTGCCGTGGAAGAGGTAGACGTCCTGACTCACCAGGGCGATGCAGCGGCGCAGGTCCTGCAGCTGCAGGGTGTCGATGGGGACCCCATCCAGACAGATGCGTCCGCCATTGCGCTCATAGAGCCGCAACAACAGCTTCACCACGGTGCTCTTGCCAGAACCCGTCGCCCCGACGATGCCGAGGGTCGATCCCGCTGGCACGGTGAGATCGAAACCCTTCAGCAGCGTTGATCGGCCGGCATAGGCGAAATCCACCGCTTCAAAGCGAATCTCNCCCCGCAGCCGCTGCGGATCCACCGGCACCGTTCCTCCCTGGATCAACACCGGCGTNTCNATCAGATCNAGCACCCNTNGCGTGGAGGCCATCGAGCGCTGGTANTCATCNAGNGTNCGGCCAATGGCGGTNANCGGCCAGAGCAGCCGCTGGGTGATGAACACCAGAACGCTGTAGGTGGCCACCGGCAGTTCCCCGGCCAGGGCCTTGAACCCACCGATCAACAGAATCGCCAGGAAGGCGAACAGAATCGCGAAGCGAATCAAGGGAATGAAGGCCGCCGAGAGACGAATCGCCCGGGCATTGCTCTGGCGGTAGGCCAGGCTTTCCGCCCGCAGGCGCTCCAGCTCCAGAGCCTCAGCGGTGAAGCTCTTGATCGTGAGCATCCCCCCCAGGTTGTTGGCGAGCCTGGAGGCGAGGTCGCCCGCCCGGGCCCGCACCTCCCGATAACGAGGCTCCAGCCGGCGCTGGAAATGCAGCGACCCCCAGAGAATCACCGGGATCGGCAGGTAGGCGAACAGGGCCACCTCCGGCGCCACCATCGCCATGCCGATGCCCACCACCAGCACCGTGGTGATCAACTGCAGGATCTGGTTGGCACCCCGATCCAGAAACCGTTCGAGCTGGTTGATGTCGTCATTGAGCACCGCCATCAGGCGACCGGTGCTGTCCTGCTCGAAAAAGGCCAGCTNCAGCTTCTGCAGATGGTCGTAGGCCTCGAGCCTGAGGCTGTGCTGGGTGGTTTGCGCCAGGTTGCGCCAGAGCACGTCGTAGAGGTACTCGAACAGCGACTCCGCCGCCCAGATCACAAAGGTGAGCAGGGCCAGACCCCACAGTTGCTGGCCGGCGGTCCTCAGACCGAAACCCGCCAGCACGGATTGCTCCTTGAGCAACACCACATCCACGGCCAGGCCGATCAAGATCGGCGGGGCCAGGTCGAACAGCTTGTTGAGCAGGGAGCAGATCACCGCTGCAACCACCAGGCGGCGCTGCGGCGCCAGATGGCGCAACAACCGCATCAAGGGGGAGCGATTTGCTGAAGCTTTCCTGAGGGTTCGTTCCGACACGGTTTTCACCCCTGAAGACGCACTACAACGGAACCACAACTGAAGGAGGTGCCATGAGCCGATCAAGGTCGTTCAACCGCTTTCACCGCTACCTGGCGCGGCAGAAACGCCGCGGACTGNGGGCTGTCTTGCCCCAGNTCCAGGACGCCCGTGATCATCAAGCAAGCCCAGCCAACAGCAGTGATGGTGTGCTGCGTCGGCTGAGCTTGCGTGAAATNGAANTGGACCTGATGGAGGCCGANGCCTGAGCCTCAGCCGCGGTAACCGCCGCCACCACCACGGGGGCCGCCGGAGCGCTCCCGNGGGGTGGCTTTGCTGACGCGGATCATGCGGCCCATCCACTCCACGTCCTGAAGATCGTCGATGGCTTTCTGCTCATCGGCATCGTTGACCATTTCGACGAAGGCGAAACCGCGTTTGCGGCCGGTCTCACGATCCAGGGGCAGGCTGCAGTTCTTGACCTCGCCGTACTCACTGAAGAGATCGAAGAGGTGCTCCTGCTCCGCCTGGAACGAAAGATTGCCGATGTAGATGGTCATGGACCGTGGAACCGTTGAACGTGCTCAGTCGCTTGAGCTGGTTCCGAAAGCTCGGAAAGGGCCAGTGCTCAAGCTTGAACCCGATGACGTTACAGGGCAGTCGCACGAATCAACACAAAAAAAAGAAGCAATTNCGAAGACTCGCCNGCAACCGAGCCATCCANTCCATTGTCAGAAGACCCTGACGCAGGAGAGAGATGACATTCGACAGCNTTTGTTTCCANGCNCTGAGCTTGGACCGNCGANGGAGANCTGGATCCNNTGGACAANCTTGTGCTGCTCAACAACTTGATCCGGCANGCCACGCCGAGCGAGCAGATCGAGCTGATTCAGGTGGTGGAAAAATTAGCCCTGCTTCAGCCCGAAGCCACCGTTCAGGTGAGCCATCTCTGACGGTTTTTGATCCCCGGGGATCAGAGGCCGTAGGTCTCGGCAGCCTTGGCCTTGCATGTGGCCTGGGCCGTCTGGATCCCCGCCCCGTTCTGCACCTCGGCGAGAAAACAACGGCAGGTGTCATCCACCATTCCCTCCGGAGGANCGNTCCCAGCCCTATGAAGCTCGGCCTTNACGGCCGTTTTGCAGAACTGGGTGATCAGGCTGTTGTCCGAGGCTGAAGCAGCCAGGGGAGCCGACATCAGACCAACGGCCAACAGCACACGCATCAAGAGGCCTTGCTGATTTGCAGTTCGCGGTTCATCACGCGCAGGCGTTGAAGGCTGTTGAACACATCTTCCGGCATGCCCTTGGGAAGATCCACCAGGCTGTGATTGTCAAAAATCTGGATGCGGCCGATCATCCGGCCCTGCAGACCGGTCTCGCCGGCGATAGCACCCACCAGGTTGCCCGGCTTGACCCGATCGCGGTGGCCCACCTCAACGCGGTAGCGCTGCATGTTCTCCTCAGGAGCCCGGGCCGGACGCTCGCGCCGCTCACGGCGGTCCCCTGAATGGCGATCGCGGTCGCGGTCGTTGCGACGGGTGTTCTGAATCCAGTCGTCGTCGCCCTTACGCAACAGCGCATCGGGGCCGATGGCCAGGTTGAGTGCCGCCATGGCCAGCTGCTCGGGGCTGAGCTCAAGTTCCGTGGCCACCCGCTGCATCAATTCCTGGAGCAGGGCCGCTTCATCGGCGTCAGGGCGTTGCGATTGGGCCGCATCACTCAAACGCTTGCGCAGGCGGTCCAGCCGTCCCTGGTTGATGGCCGTGTTGCCGGGCACCTCCATCGCTTCGATCGGNTGGCCCGTNGCCCGCTCGAGGTTGCGGATGAAACGGCGTTCCCGTGGAGTCACGAACAGAACCGCTTCTCCGGTGCGNCCAGCCCGGCCCGTCCGGCCGATGCGGTGCACGTAGGCCTCGCTGTCGAACGGCATGTCGTAGTTGATCACCAGGCCGATGCGCTCCACATCGAGACCCCGCGCNGCAACGTCGGTGGCCACAAGGATGTCGACCGATCCACTGCGCAGCCGCTCCACGGTGCGTTCCCGTTGGTTCTGGGGAACGTCGCCATTGAGCACCGCCACCTGATGGCCACCGGCCTCAAGGGTTTCGGCCACGGTCAGGGTGATCGCCTTGGTGCGGGCAAAGATGATCACACCCTCACCACCACAGGCATCGAGAACCCGCTGCAGGGCCTCGAGCTTGTGCGGCATCGGCACCGTGATCGAACGCTGACGGATCCGCTTGCCTTCCTGATCCTTGGTGCGGATCGTGACCTCAGCCGGGTCCTTGAGATAACGCTTGGACAGGCGACGGATCTCAGGGGGCATCGTCGCGGAGAACAGCACCACCTGACGCTGCTCAGGAAGCTGATCGAGGATCCACTCCACATCNTCGATGAAGCCCATGCGGAGCATTTCGTCCGCTTCATCGAGCACCAGGCTGCGNAGACCGCTGGTGTCGAGCGTGCCCTGACGCATGTGGTCCATCACCCGGCCGGGGGTGCCCACCACTACATCAACCCCGCGCCTGAGGGCACTGATCTGAGAGCGGAAATCCGTGCCGCCATACACCGCCAGCACCTTCAGATGGGGGTGGCCGGCGGAATAGGCCTTGAACGATTCGGCCACCTGCATCGCCAGCTCCCGTGTGGGGGCGAGCACGAGGGCCTGGGGTGTTTTCTGGCCGCTCTCGAGACGCTCGAGCAACGGCAGGGCAAAGGCTGCTGTTTTGCCGGTGCCGGTCTGGGCCTGACCCACCAGATCGCGGCCGAGCATCAGCTCGGGGAAGGCCGCCTTTTGAATGGGGGAAGGTTCGCTGTATCCCTTGTCCGCCAGGGTGCGGAGCAGGGCCTCACTGAAACCAAAACCGGCAAAACCGGATTCCGGTTCAGCCGATGTGATGGTGGTGGTGAACACCTCAGCATTGGTGTTGGATTCCGGCAGGTCGGACGCAGAAAGATCCACTGCGCAGGCGGAATCGTCGCGCTGCTGTTGCTGTTCAGTCATGAAAGGTGGCTTCGCCTGATTGATCTCTGAAATCAGGCTCACAACCTCCCTGCAACGTAAGAGTTGCGCTCTGGTTGTGTTGCCTACGCTTCAAAGGTTGGCCATCAAGTTATCACCCGGCCGTAATCATCCTGCAGCCGTTCGATGTCGTCTTCCCGCAGATCATCACCGTGCTGAACTTCCAGAATCAGCAGATCTGAACCGTCTGCACGGGCGCGATGCACAGCGCCGCAGGGGATCGAGAGCATGACGCCCGCACTGGCGGGATGCCAGATGTCTCCGCAGAGCAGAGCCCCCGAGCCAGACACCACGGTCCAACTTTCGCTGCGATGACGATGCCGCTGCAGCGATAACTGCTGCCCGGCACGAACCAGCAGCCGTTTGACCAAATAGTTGTCCCCCTGGGTCAGCGTTTCGTACCAGCCCCAGGGACGCTCAACCCGCATCAGTCCACCCGCGTCAGATCAGCGTCACCAGGTCAAGGCTGGCACGGGCACGGGTGATGGCTGTGTACAGCAATCGGCGTTGATGTTCTGCAGCCGGGCCATCCTCCAGGGGATCTGGCCAGAGCACGATCACCCGGTCGGCCTCACTGCCCTGGGCCCGATGGATGGTGAGCGCAACCGCCGGCTCCAGACGCCGCAAACGGGCTGGATGCAAACGGCGCACCTCGAGCCGGCCGTCCGGATCCACCACCTGGAACAACAGGCGTCGTTCAGAGCCTGCCCCGATCACCACCCCGAGGTCGCCGTTGGCCAAGCCGAGTTCCGGTTGNTTGCTGCCGCAGATCACCGGCAAGCCGATCGGCCAACGCTCGACCCTGCCGGCGGCATTGGCCCCCAGCAGCGTGCGGTGCACATCATCAAGACTCCACGGCCCCCGGCGACGTGGACAGAGCAACAGGTCCTGCTCGAGCAGCGCAAACAAAGGCCGGGATGCCGCCATCAGCTCCTGCTCGGTGCAGCGGTCGAGATCAACCGTCAGTGCCTGCAACTGCTGGAGGCGCTGAATCCAGCGCTGGCGCACCAAGGCAGGGAAACGACGCAGGGGCCAGGGATGCACCTGAAGATTGGCCTGCTCAGGCAGGGCGGCCAGATCCGCTGCAAAGGCCTGCAGATNCCCCTGGCGCAGCTGTTGCGCCACCTGCGCCAGGGCACCGCGGTTGCGGTAGGTGCGCTCCAGATGCACGGCGCCGGCACCGAAACGACCGCGCACGTCCGACTGCTGCAGCCGATGCCAGACCGCTCCACTCCCCACCGGCGGCAACTGAGCTGGATCCCCCACCAACAGCAGCCGGCAACCACTGGGCAACGCCTCCAGCAGGGCCTGGGTCAAGGCCAGATCCAGCATCGACATCTCGTCGATCACCAGCAGATCCAGCTCCAAGGGACGCTGGCGGTGCCTGCCGAAGCCACGGCTTCCGGCCTCCAACCAGCGGTGGAGGGTGCTGCAGGGCAACGGAGCCCGCTGCGCCATCACCGCCTCCCCCAGGCGCCGGGCCGCCTTGCCGGTGGGGGCCGCCAAACCGATGCGCAGGCCGGGATGGCGGGCTTCCGCCCGGGCCAGAATCTCCACCACCGTGCTGGTTTTGCCCGTGCCCGGACCACCGCTGAGCANCACNACCGAGGCCTGATCCAGGGCGCGNACGGCGGCGCACTGTTCAGCGTTGAGACGATCCGACAGCTCGGGATCGGCAGCCTCGACGGGTTNNGGAAGCGGAGCATGGGCCCGCTCCACCAGCTCGGCCACCACCTGCTCCATGGCCTGCAACCAGCGGCGCCAGCCCAGCCGATCACCCTGGAGCAGCAGGGGGGAGGCATCCCCCTCCAGCCATCCACTGGCTTGGGCAGCTGCCAGCCGCTCCGGCGTCAGCGCCACCGTCAACTCCCCCTGCTCCAAGGCCAGCACCAGATCGCGACTGAGCTCCTCCAGGGCGGGGCCATCCACNTGGGGCGGGATCCGTCGCCGCAGGGCGGCATGGAGTCCGGCCGTGAAGCTGGAGGGCCAGGTGCTGGTTCCCTGGGGCAGCAGCTCCGTCACGCCGGCACCTCCCCCAGGGCTCGATCCAGGGCCGCGATGCGATTGAGCGGCACGGGTTCAACGATGCGCCCCGGCCCAACAGCATNTTCCGGAGAGGCAATCACCGCTCCGGGCATCCCCCGCAGGAAGCAGTAGACGTAGCCCCCCAGATGCTGCTCCGGGTCGTAATCCGGCAGCCGCCAACGCAGATGGCGATGCAGAGCCACCAGGTAGAGGTGGGCCTGCAGGGGGTAGTGGTGGTGCAACATCTGCTCCTCCATCGCCTCCTGGGAGTAGTGATGCGGACCGCACAGCCCCGGCTCAGCACCGGTGCGCCGTTCACCGATCCAGTTGCTCTTCCAGTCGAGAACCCACCAGCGTTGGTGCTGGGGGTCCTGGAAGACCAGATCGATGGAACCGGTGAGAAACCCGCGGCTGTTGATCGAGAGCGATGCCAGCGCCGGGCTGTAGGTGCGGCCAAAACGGGCCTCGGCATCACAACCGAAGGCGGCCACCAGATCGGCCGTGCGCACGTGCTGCACCGGCAGATCAAAACTGAGTTCAGGCAGGCGCTGGTGCGGCCCCAGCCGATCCAGCGATAACGCACCCAGCGGTCCCCCCAGGGGCGTCTGCAACACCTGCTCCAACCCCGTCAACACATCGTTCTGAAGATCGGGATCAAGCCCGGCCCGGCGCAACTCGGCGNCGATCAGCTCGNGCCGTTGGCGGGGCTCNGNGGCCTCCGCCGCAGANAAGGGGAACTGTTCGAGGATCCGGTGCAGACAGTCCCCGGCCCCGGCCCCGCGCGGAAAGGCCGCCAGCGGCCCCGTCTCGGACCATGCCGGTTCTGCCGTCGCCGCCATCGATTCCAACGTCGATTCCTCGGCGCCGGGATCGCGATCACGACCCTGTTCATGCAGCTGAACGTCGTCGGATGAGGCAATCCAGGCCGAATAACTGGCCCGGCCCCAGCTCCGGTCGATCCGCTTGGGGATGGAACCAAGGGCCAACGGCTCGGCCCGCAGCGGAGACCGCCAACGCTTGCCGCTGGGCTGGCTCTGGGCCAGGCCATCGATGCTGATCGGAACCTGTCGCTCCGCCAGGGCTTGGCTCAGCCGCTCATCGGTGAGGCTGTCGATCGCATCCCCAGCGGCCTCAGCACCGAACAACCAGGCGGGCAGGGGGGATTCCTCCTGGCCGTTGGCCCTGGCCCAGATCAGAACCAACTGGGATTGGGCTCGGGTCACCGCCACATAGGCCAGCCGCTCGGCCTCGGCCGCGGCCTCCCGCTGCGCCTGTTGCGCCGCCTGCCAGCCCTCCCCCCAGTGGACATCCACCCGCACCAGGCACTCTCCGGAGCGGGGGTCACGCCAGAGCGGACCGGACACGGCNGGGGGNGACTGCCAGAGGTAGGGGCAGATCACCACCGGATATTCCAGNCCCTTGCTGCGGTGGACNGTGACCACGGCGATGGCNCTGTCGGCCTGATCGCTGTGGGGCTGNCGNGCCTCNGGCACCGGCTGGCTGGGGTGCAANCGCTCCCNCCGCAACCAATCCGCCGCGGTGGCCACATCAAGCCCCTGGCGGTGCATCGCCTCCTGCACCAGCCGNGCCGCCTGCTGCAGATCCCCCAGCATCCGGCCCCGTTCCGACAGCCCCGCCATCTGTTCACCNNTGAGCAGATCNGCCAGNGCCCCGAGCAGGCCCAGCCGCGGCATCNNCTCAGCCNAACCNCGCANCTGCAGNGCCAGCTGATCCAACNGNNCCGGCTCCAGNGCATCGGGCGCGATGNTCATCAGTCCCGAGCAGGCCAGCAGNCGCANGCGAGCGTCATCGCCCGGTTCCGCCAGGGCATCGAGGAACCACTGCAACAGCANNGCNGCTTCACTGTCGAGCACATCNCCCTGGGTCACCAGGCGGGTGGGNAGNCCGCAGNCCCCNAGGGCGCGGCGCAGGTCTTCCGCCTGTTGATGNCGACTCACCAGCACNCAGAGATCNGCNGGGGTGAGGTCGTCCCGTTGCTGCAGTTGCTNCAGCACCATCGCGGCGAGCCGNNGGGGCAGNTCTGCTTCCAGNGCACTGCGGCTGGAGGGCGCCTCNGTGGAGAGCAGCAGCAGTTGCAACGCCGGGGCATCCTGCGGTGGGGTGGCGGAGCTGCGGGGCTGCACCGCGGGCACNNGCAGTTCAGATCGGGGNAGNCCCGGAGCCATCAAGCGGTTCAACCCCTCCATCAGCGGTGCCGTTGTGCGGAAGTTNTCGAGCAGGTGATCGATCCGNTCCACCTGATCCCGCGCTGCCANGTAGGTNGCCAGATCACCACCNCGGAAGCGGTAGATCGCCTGCTTGGGATCCCCNACCATCAGCAGCAGGTGGCGTTCACCANCACCNAAGGCGCGCTGCANNAGNCGCCACTGCACGGGGTCGGTGTCCTGAAACTCATCCACCATCACCGCCCGGTAGCGCTGTTGCAGCGGNGCAAGCCAGGCAACNTCGCCATCGCCGGGNTCCATGGCNGCCAACAAGCCGCCAAAGGTGATCACCCCGCGGCGGCGACGGCGGCGGTCCAGCTCCTGCAAGCCCCGTTCGAGCAGGTACTGCCAGGTGCGCTCAATCGGTGCATCCCAGAGCGCCGCAACAGCGGCCTGCAANGCCGGCGTCACCAGGCTGGGGTCGGTCTCACCNCACTTGCGCGCGACCTTGCACCAACTGCCGGGNTGGAAGTACTCCTTCANCGGCTTCTCATGGGNGGCAATCTCCAGCAGTGACGGCACTGCGGTCTGCCCATGCAGCCACTGGTTGATCTGCGCGCAGCGATCGCTCTTGGGCTTGGCCGAATAAGGGGTGGTGGTTCCACAGCCCTGGGCTTTCCACTGCTCGGCCGCCTGACGGAACCCGGCATCCAGGGCGGCATGGTCCCGCTGCCAGAGCGGCACGAANTCGTNCCAGAGCTGCGCCAGCCAGTGCTCCAGCTGTGGNGCGAGGGGCTGGTCGAGATCGATCGCCCCATCAACGGCCCTGAACCGCGGCTGCTGTTCGCCATCGAGTTGCGCCAACCCCCTGCGCAGGGTCTGGGGCGAGAGGCCGCGTTGACGCAACGCCTTGAACTGATCCGGCGGCAGGCTGAGCAGNTCCTGTTGCCACAGNTCCTGAACCACCTCGGCCTGGAGCGCGGTGGCGTCGGTGTCCAGCTGAGGCTCCATCGCCGCCGCGTTGCTGAGGGCCAGACGGCGCAGACTGCGGCGGCAGAAGCCGTGGATGGTGGTGATGTCGGCCCGGTCCAGCTGTTCGAGGGCCACCAGCAAGCGCCGAATCCACCGCTGACGCGCCTCCCCTGGCTCGGAACCCACCAGCCAGTCCGCCAGGACGGGGTCTGGAGCGGAAGCCTCCATCCCCTGCTCCAGCTGCTCGAGGCCCTGCAACGCCAGCTGCAGCCGCTGGCCGATGCGGGAGCGCAGCTCTTCGGCCGCCGCATCGGTGAAGGTCACCACCAACAACGCCTCGAGGGCGTGGTCGGCCTCCGTGATCAGCCGCAGGCAGAGATGCGCCAGAGCAAAGGTTTTGCCGGTGCCAGCGCTGGCCTCAAGCAGGCGGACCCCAGGGCCGAGGGGGTAGGTGTTGGCATCGAAGCGCTGGGCCATGGATGGAGTCTGCTCAACTTCGGCCTCAAAACCAGTGTTAACTTCCATGAAGCAGCCGGCGAAAGCTGCGAACTGGACTGGGTGTTGTCACACCCCAGAACAGAAGACGACCTGAGCGGGGGCCTGAAGAACCCTCGCTTTTTTATGGGCTTGTGAACGGATGCAACCCAACCCTTGAGAGAACAGGGGCTTGTGCGGGTGCGGGGCCATCAGGCCAACACGTTGGTGAAAGCCACCGGCCTGTTGTGTCCCCCGAACGTCGTCAGAAATTGGCCCAGCTGCTGGTGCGCAAAGCCGCCGCTGTTGAAAGCATCAACCAGGAACATCGGGCCTACTTCTTCCGCCGTCAGGCCGGCGAGCCCATGGTGATTTCCAACGAACGCATGCGCGAAATGCTCGACGAGCTGTTCGACTAACGCAGCTGGGCCAGAAGCGGGCCGTACAGCAGCTGACACGCCTCCTGNAATCCGGCCTGATCCATCAATTGCTCCGCAGCGATCTCCGTGCCGAAGCAGAGCTGCATCACCGGGGTGGCCCCTTCGTCCTGCCAGGTCTTGCGGAAGTCCTGCGGCCCCTCCCCCGGTTTGCGCCGGTCTTTGGCCACCATCTGCCAGCCGCTCTTCGGGGGGACCGGCCAGCACCGCTCCAGCCCCTGTTGCGCCAGCCGCGCCAGCTGCTGCAGCTGGTGCTNGGCTTCAGCCGTCGGCAACGCCGACCAGCGCAAGTGCACCTCGGCGCCGGCAACCCGGGTGCTGCGGGCCACCACCGCTGAGCCGGCAGCAGGCGCCAATCCCTCAGCGCACAGCAACAGATGCTGCAACCAGCCGCGCATCACCGCCGCGGCCGTGAGCATGCCGGGCTGCACCACCACCTGGGTGTCGCCGGCGTAGAGCAGGGGCATCGGCAGACCGGCGAGCACAGGCACCTCCCGGCGGCAGGGACCAAGCGATGCCAGCTGCCGTTGCAGGGCCTGCCAACGCTGCTGCAGTTCCTCCTGCTCAAGGGCCGCACCAGCCCCCGCCGGCAGCACACCCTGGCCCGCCAGCGACGNCGTCCAATCCGGAGCCGATCCAAGAATGAACTGCTCCTCAAGCTCGTGGTTGAGCAGCAAATAGCGCTGCAGGCCCTCCAACTCGAGCGCCTCAAGATCCTCCACCGCCTCAATGCCTTCCCCAGGCCGCAACCCCCGTGCCTGCAACCAGGCCTTCTGGGGCTGCTGCATCCAGGCCAGCAAGGCTTCAGGGTCCAGGGCCAGGTCGTCTCGGTCACGTCCCTCGGCCTCTACTTCGTCATCGTCATCGACATCGTTCAGGTCTTGCTGCCAGAGCGATGCCCAGGCCAGCCCCTGGACCTGATCCGACACCGGAGCACGATCCAGGCAGCGCCGGGCCTCCAGCTGGCGGCGATCACAGCTGAGCGGCGCCTCGGGCCGNAAGTTCTCNCGGGAGAGGGGGTTNGCCGCCGGCGTGATCAACAACCCCTCCGTGGAGGNACCGGCCCGTTGCAACTGCTCCTGCAGCACCGCAAGCCACTGNTCCACCGGCGCAGCAGGCGGCTGGGGCTCACCGGTGCGCTCCAGCCGCCCGCACCAGCTGATCAGCAGATGACGGCGTGCCGACATCAAGGCCTCCAGCAGCACGTAGCGGTCCTGGTCGCTGCTGCGGGGATCCCCCAGGCGCCGTTGCTGCTCGAGCAGATGAAAGCCAGGNCGGCGGCTCGGGCGCGGAAAGTCGGCGCTGTCGAGGCCCATCAAGANCACCACCTTGTGGGGAATCGCCCGCATCGGCTCCAGGGCACTGATGGTGAGGGCGCCACTGCGGTGACCGAAGCGACCGCTGTCCACNGACAAGGCCTCCTGCAACACCTCCAAGGCCACGGCTGCATCGAGGTCCAGAGGGCAGTCATGGGCCCGCAATCGCCACTCCTCAAGGGCCGCCGCCCAGCTCTGCGACTCATCGGCCCAGGCCCCACCCTCAGCGAACAGCTCCTGCAACAGGGACTGCAGCAGCTGCACCCAGTCATGGCANGGCCGGGGCTGCCTAAGGCGATCGAGCATCCGCGCCAAACGGTCCAGCAGCGTCCACCAGCGCACCAGGCGATCGGGATCCAGCTCCTGCTGGAACGGTGCCGCCCCTGCTGGAGCCAGGCCCGGCTCCACCGGCAGCACCAGGCCCAGCAGCCAACGGTCGAGACACCAACGCAGGCTGTGCACCTCGTCCCCGCCCCGCTCGCGGGCATCCAAGCCCCAGCGAAAACCGCTGCGTTGCAGTGTCTGGGTGATCAACACCGCCTCCTCCGGCGTGAGTCCCTGCTGGCCCTGCAGGGCCGGATTGGCCAGCAGACGTTCCAGCCCCGTGGCGGTGAGGCGTGTGGCCGCCAGCTCCAGCAACGTGAACATCGCCATCGACAACCCCGGACTGCTCTGCTGACTGCGGTCGGTGAGGCGCCAGGGCAAATCGACNCCGATGGCCGCCGTGTCGTTGAACACGGAGCTGAGCAGCGGTGCATAGCGCTCAATCTGCGGCGTCATCACCAGCACGTCGCGGGGCGCGAGATCGGGATCGGCCGCCAGCCACTGCAGGATGCGATCACGCACCAGTTGCACCTCCCGCCAAGGCCCCGGTGCCGCCTGAAACAACAGCGACTGATCGTCGGAGGAACGCTCNAGTGCGGGNACGCTGTCGGCATCCACCAGCTGCTGCTGAAGCTGATCGAGCAGGGTGGGCTGGCGCTCTTCCGCTGCGGCCATCTGCAGNGAACCTGCAAACAGATCCCCTTCGCGTCGCTCCCCCAGCTGCGCTTCACCGGAGCCCTCCAGCAACTGCTGAAATTCGGCACCCATCCGCCCAAGCACGGCCTCCAGGCGCGGCGCCTCCGCCAACCAGCCCCCATCGGGCGGAACCAGCCAGTCATCCCCNANCGAGGCACGCCGACTGCCGCAGCGCTGCCACAGATCCGGACACGGGGTGAGCAGGTAGATCTCCACCTCCAGCAGACCGGACAAGGCCTGAATCAGATCCACCTGCACCGGTGCCAGGGCACTGATGCCAAACAGCCGCAGCCGCTCCGGCAGCAGGGCTGGATCAACGTCTCCTCGCCGGAGACGATCGACGGCCTCACGCACCTGCAGCCCAAAGGGAGCCCGGGGAAGCCGTTGGGCCAGCAGTCGCCAGAGCACGGGCTGCCAGTCGTCATCGGGCCGCGGCCGTTTCCACTGCTCCAGTTGATCGGGGCGGTAGAGGGCGTAATCGTCCATGGCATCGGCGATGGTGCGTGCCAGCTGCCAACGGTCCCGCGTCAACCCCGAGGCGGTTCCTTCACGCTGGGTAAGCCAGGTCCGTAGCGGCTGGGCGACGGGCTGCTCCAACAGCTCCGGCAGCAGCTCGAGCACAGCCCACACCAGCTGGCCCGCCCGCCAGGGATCGTCCTCCTGCGCGGGGAGATGCAGCACCTGGCGCACCAGCTGCCGCAGGCGACTNCCCGGGAAGGGGAANCGCACCAGGGAACTGATGCCNTTGGCCGTGGCCAGCTGTTCCCCCAACCATCGNCTGGTGGGCCAGGTGTTGACCATCACCTCCACCGTNTCCAGGGGGCCCGGCTGCTGCTCGATCAACTGACGGGAGAGCAAGCGAGCCAGAAATTCAGCCCTGTTGCTTCGGTAAACCGTCAGCAAGGGCCAACTCCAGCCAGCACGGCATCGGTTGCAGCTCCTTCAACCTGAACGACCGCATCCGTTTGCGGGCAGTAGGCCGATAAACAACCGCCGTAGACCGCACCGGTGTCGATCAGAACAATCGCGCCAAGGCGTTCCACCTGGGGACGGGGCGTATGGCCCACAACAACCTGGCCAAAACGACCGTCATAGGCCTCCCAGAAGGGATCACGAATGGAGAGGTCCGGTTGACCCGCTGCATCGAACCCGGCATGGGTGGCGCACCAACCGTCACCGCGATAGACGAGCGGGAGCTGTTGCAGGCGCGGCAACCATTGGCGAGCGCTGCTGTCGCCCAACTGGGCATAGGTGGCGTGCTGACTCAAGCCGTCCCTGGATTCCAGGGCATCAATGAGGTCTTGCTCATGGTTCCCGCGCAGCCACGTGGCACGGCCGGCCTGGACCAGATCCCAGACCAGATTCATCGTGGCGGGAATGGCCTCACCACGGTTGATCACATCCCCGCAGAAGACCAGATGGTCGTTCGGCGGCAGGGTGGCGAGCAGTTGGCATAGGGGCTGATGGCAGCCATGCACATCTCCAATCACCCAGTGCCGGCGGCTGTGCAGGTTCAAAGCAACAACCTGGAGATGCGTCAATTCTGATGCTCAGCCAGGCAGCGCCAAGAATCCGGCATGCAGATCAGAACAAACCGAGAAAGCGCTTGCGTTCCTTGGGTTGGCTCGGGTCTGGCTTGGGTTTTTCGGGGGTTTCCCGGCGGTAGCGGGGCTTGGCATCACCAACGGTGACCAGGGGATCGTTGTTCTTGAACCAGATCCAGTCGCGAATCGGCGGCGTCTCCGTGAGATCCCGGCGGGTCAGCCCCAACCCCAGCTTGGCCGAAGCCCCCAGCAGGATGTCCACCATCGCGTCCCCGTCGGGACAGGTGGCCAAGGCCTTGTTGGTTTTCTCCGCACCATCGAGGGCCTGCACCAGGAGTGCAATGCGCTGCTGAACGGGAAGGGAACTGGGATTCATCAGACGGCACCGGCAAGGGCATCGGGAATCCCNGCGGACGGTGCTTCAAAGGTCCCCACAGCCACGTACTCCAAACGGAGTTTGAGGAAGGTGATGAAGGTGGGATCGGTGGACACCACAGCGGCAGCGGGCTGGGGAATGGTTGCCTTGAGCTCAGCCAGCTCAGGAGAAGAGAGGAAAGCCGGTTGCTTCACCAGCCAGAAATCGATGGTCTTGCCGGTTTCGGCGTAGTTGCGTTGGCGCTCCCGCAGCACTTCCTCCAACGGCTCCTCCACGGTGAGGAAGCGCTCGCTGGCTGCAACGAAGTGATAGGTGGTCATCCGGGCGCCTGTCCGAAAAGGGGATCAAGGCGGGGATTCTGAACCAAGACCTTCATATCCCGCACAGCCTGTTGCAGTCCGACGGCGACAGAGCGGGCCACGATCGTGTGGCCAATGTTGAGTTCTTCCATCCCAGGGATGGCCGCGATGGGCTCAACGTTCTGATACGTGAGGCCATGGCCGGCATTGACCCGCAGACCGAGCTGCCGGGCGATGGCCGTCCCCTCCTGCAAGCGCGCCAGCTCCTGGGGCTGGGTGCTCCAGTCGGCATCGGCATAGCGCCCGGTGTGCAATTCCACCCAGCAGGCCCCCGTGGCTTTGCAGGCCTGGAGTTGGGTGGCCTCCGGATCCACAAACAGGCTCACAGGTATCCCGGCGGCCTGAAGGGTTTGCACCATGNCCCCCAGGGAGGCCTCTTGTCCGGCCACATCCAGGCCCCCCTCCGTGGTGACCTCCTCCCGCCGTTCCGGCACCAGGGTGACCATGTCGGGCTTGATCCGCAGCGCAATCGCCACCATCTCCTCGGTGGCGGCCATTTCCAGGTTGAGGCGGGAGCGCACGGTCTGGCGCAGCAACTCCACATCCCGATCCTGGATGTGACGCCGGTCTTCCCTCAGATGCACGGTGATCCCATCGGCCCCACCGAGTTCGGCCAGCAGTGCCATCGACACCGGGTCTGGCTCGACGGTCCGCCGCGCTTCACGGATGTTGGCGATGTGGTCGATATTGACGCCGAGGCTGGCCATGACGGGGCAGTCGTTGGCCGGATCCTATGCAGCTTTGCCTGGGGGATTTAGGTTCTCAGGCATCGAATCCGATCAGCCCGTTGCAAGCGGCCCTGGCGACCCGAGAAAACAGCCTGCGTGTCGGCATCGACAGCTTCTGGGCCCCCCTGGCGATGTTCACCACCCAGGATCTGGCGCTGCGCCTTCAATTCCGTGAGCGTCTGGTGCTCAACCCAGAGCATCTCCCCCATCAGGGCCCGGTGCTGCTGGCACCGACGCACCGCGCCCGCTGGGATGCCCTGATGCTGCCGATGGCCGCCGGCCGTCGGGTCAGTGGCCGCGACTGCCGCTTCATGGTGACCACCACCGAAATGCGGGGGCTGCAGGGCTGGTTTCTGCAACGGCTCGGCTGCTTCCCNGTGGACCAGGGACGGCCTTCGATGACCACCCTGCGNCTGGCCATCGACCTGNTGGCCGACGGACAGCAAGTGGTGATGTTCCCCGAAGGCAGGATTCACCGGCAGGACGCGGCGATTGANCTGCGGCCCGGCCTGGTGCGTNTGGCCCAACTGGCCCAGAGCCGCGGCGTTTCCGTTCCTGTGNTTCCCGTTGGCTTGGGCTACAGCCAGGCCCCACCGAGGCCCTTCAGCCGGGCAGCGCTCTGTTTCGGAGCACCGCTCAGCGTGCCAGCCAAGGGAGACCGGGAAGCGACGCGGCAGTTCAACAGCGAACTCGCTGCGGCGATGCATACGGCTGAACAAGCGGCCCGTGCTGCCGTTGGCCGACCGCTTCAGAGCTTCTAAAGTCCGCCCACGTTTTCTTGCTGGTCTCATGGGTTGTCGCGCATTGCTGACGACTGCTGCACTGGTGGCAACCCTGGGCGTCACCGCAGCTCCCGGCATCGCCCAAACCTCAGCCGAGAACCGCGTTCTGGCTCAGAGCCAGGGTGGATTCAACCCGGCGGCCGTTCGTTCGATGCTGGCTGAGGGCGATGCAGCNGCCAGCCGGGGGGACCTGGCCGAGGCGCGGGCTGATTACGACAAAGCCCGCAAAGCCTCCAAGCAGCTCCTGGCCTTCTATCGCGACCTGAGTGGTGCCTTCCGGGGGCTTGATGCTCGGATCCCCCGCGAGATGGACACCAAGGGCCGTGAAGCCCTGGAACTGCTGGCGGAAACCAACCTCCGCCTGGCAGCCCTGTTCCGCCGTCAGAACCAGCCCGAAGTGGCTGTTCCGGTGCTTGTCGAGGTGGTCAAGCTGATGACGCCGGCCAAACCCCAGGGTCAGAAGGCTTATCAGAGCCTGCTGGAACTGGGCTTCGTTGAAACCGAATTCCGGGGTGCATCGGCTGCCGGCCAATGAGCCGGTCTGTCAGCATCTGAGCCAGTCCTCTTTTGCACAACCGCCGCCATGGTGCAGCCGGATGCCGTTGAAGCCGCGATCCAACAGGTCATTCCCGACGCCAACGTCACCGTTGAAGACCTCACCGGTGGCGGTGATCACCTCCAGGTGACGGTGGTGTCGTCTGCTTTTGCTGGCCTTTCACGCATCCGTCAGCATCAAATGGTGTACGGCGCGCTGCAGCAGGAATTGGCCAGCGAAGCGATTCACGCCCTCGCCCTCAACACCTCAACCCCTTCGGACGCTGCGTCCGCTTAACGCCAACTCACGCTCAACGATGGACCCCTCCACCAAAGCTCGCATCGAAACTCTGGTCGCTTCCAGCCCGATCTTCGTGTTCATGAAGGGCTCCAAGCTGATGCCCCAGTGCGGATTCTCAAACAATGTGGTGCAGATCCTGCACTCCCTCGGTGTGGCATTCGAGACATTTGACGTTCTCTCTGATCCAGAGATTCGTCAGGGAATCAAAGAATTTTCCAGCTGGCCCACCATCCCCCAGGTGTACGTGAAAGGGGAATTCATCGGCGGTTCCGACATCCTGATCGAGATGTACAACTCCGGAGAACTTCGCGAAAAGCTGGAAATCGCTCTCGCTAGCTAACTCAATAGCCCTGGGGATGGCGCATATACAAGGTGCTCACATCCCCGTCAGGGCCAATAAAGCTGGAGGGATCCAGGATCCAGCGATCAATCAATTGCTCAAGACGATGCTGAGAGCGGGGATCAAGCGATCCTGACTTCCGCAATGCATGCAGGTAGCCATCGGAGTACAGCCGCAGCTCCGACGGTGTGTGATANCTCGTCGTCAGCTCCTGACAGGCATCGCAGAGCGATTGGAAATGGCGGATGGCTTCAGGGTCGTCGAGTGATGTCATGAGATACAACAGCAGCCCCTGCTACCAGCCTGCCAGGAATTTCGGCTTAGCGTAGGCGCGCCCGGGCCGATCCAGTGACCTCCACTCCCCACGACCTCACGGCGGAAGCATCTGCAGCCAGCTCTGATCCGGTGGTGATGCCAAGNGCAAGCACCGGTCAGGAACCTTCGAGAGTGTTGGTGGTCGAGCCGCACCCCACCCTGCGCACGGTGCTGGTGCAGCGGCTGCGTCAGGACGGTCATCTCACCGCAGCAGTGGCCAACGCCGCTGAAGCTTTGGAGGTTTGTCAGGAACAGTCTCCCGATCTCCTGGTGAGTGCAGAACTGCTGGAGCGCAGCTCCGCCCTGCGCTTGGCGGAGCAGCTTGACNNTGCCCNNTGATTGTGCTGACNGCACGGGCCGGAGCCGANCCGGTGGTGGGCCTGCTGGATGACGGTGCAGACGATGTGCTGCGCAAACCCTTTGGCCTCGAGGAACTGGCCGCCCGCTGCCGCACCCTGCTCAAGCGGGGGCACAGCGGCCTGCAGGAGCGGGTCACCGTTGGGCCTCTGGAGGTTCATCTGCTCCTCCGCCAGGTGACGCTGCGGGAGCAGCCGGTGGAGCTCAGCCCCCGCGAATTTGCCCTGCTTTGTGCACTCTTGATGCCGCCTGGGTTGGTGCG
>FUFK010044483.1_pt1 | contig 41811 bp, 45 predicted proteins | sample 1021851 | NCBI WGS metagenome assembly FUFK01 (sample SAMEA51879418, study PRJEB19060) | metagenome
GCGGCCAAAGGCGAGAACTTCGGCATCGCCGTGGTGGAGGCGATCGTGGCCGGAGCCTGGCCGGTGCTGCCCGATGCGCTCGCCTACCCGGAGATCATCCCGGTGTCCCACCACGACGACTGTCTCTACGCCGAGGGGCGAGCTCGGGAAGCGGCTCGCCGAGGTCATCGCCCACATTGCGTCGGGGGCGTCTGCGTCGGGCGGGCTCGNCGAGGCCATGGCGGTCCATGCNTGGCCGGTGACNGCCGAGCGGATGGATCGTCGACTCGACGAACTCCTCCGACGATGAGCCGCGCCGCCTAACGTCGTCGGTATGCGACTCGTCGACGGCGTCACCGTGGGGCACTGGACCGATTCGGAGGCCCGCACCGGGTGCACGGTCGTGCGACTGCCGGAGGGTGCCACCGCATCGGGTGAGATCCGGGGTGGCTCACCTGCCTCTCGCGAGTTCGAGCTGCTCGATCCCGTCCGGCGGGTCGGTCGTCTTGATGCGGTCGTNTTGTCGGGTGGCTCGGCCTTCGGGCTGGCCGCCGGAAGCGGTGTGGCCGACGCACTCGGCGAGGCTGGTATCGGCTTCGAGACGCCACACGGTGTCGTCCCGATCGTGGTCGGCATGTCGCTCTATGACCTTGGCGTGGGGGATGCCTCCGTGCGTCCGAGCGCCGAACACGGCCGACTCGCACTGCGTGCGGCCACGGCCGAGCCGGCCGTCGGGCGGGTCGGTGCGGGTACCGGCGCAACGGTGGGGAAGTGGCGTGGGCCCGATCATGCGATCGACGCCGGCCTCGGGATCGCCACGATGGCCGACGGTGAGCTGGTCGTCTCTGCGGTCGTTGCGGTCAATGCGGTCGGCGACATCGACGACGGGAGCGATCCGGCCCGAATCCGGCACGGGGTGTCGGCCTGGCCCCTGGCGGACGACCCGTTGGGGGCCGACCTCAGCACCAACACCGTGATCGGTGTGGTCGTGACCAACGCCGTGCTCGACGCCGGGCAGTGCCTCGTCGTCGCCCAGGGTGCCCACGATGGGCTTGCTCGGGCGGTCTTCCCGCCGCACATGCGCAGCGACGGCGACGGCTTCGTTGCGGCGGCGACGGGCGAGGTCGAGGCCCCGGTCGATCAGGTTCGGATGCTCGCCGTCGTCNCCGTCGAGACGGCCATCCGAAGCACGGTCGGTAGCCTCGAGGGGTGATCTCCTGCGCCACCACCGACGTCGCCGGGACCCAAGCCGTGGCGGCCGAGGTTGCCGCCCTGGTCGTCGACGGCGATCTTCTGGTGCTCGTCGGTGATCTCGGCGCAGGCAAGACCCACTTCACCCAGGGCTTCGCTCGTGCGGTCGGCGTCGATGAGCCCGTCACCAGTCCGACCTTCACCCTCGCGAATCGCTACGAGGGCGACATCGTCGTCAACCATCTCGACGCCTACCGCATCGAGCAGTTCGGCGATGCCGAGGATCTCGCCATTCCCGAACTCCTCGAGGACGGCGTCACCCTCGTCGAGTGGGGCAACAACATCCTTCCGGCGCTGCCGGCCGACCGTCTCGAGGTCCGGATCCTGCTGGCCGACGACGATGACGAGCGCCGTATCGAGTTCGTTGCCGTAGGCGAGCACTGGACCTCCCGGCTGGCCGAACTCGCCCGGCGCCTCGTGCCGTGGGGGGCGACATGCTGATCCTCGGGATCGAGTCCGCCACGGCCCGCGTCGGTTGTGCGATCGGGGGCCATGAAGGAACGATCGCGTCGGCTCACTCCTCGCGGGGTCGTCGTCACGCCGAGTCGCTGGCGCCACAGATTGAGTTCGTCGCCGAGCAGGCCGGCGTTCAGCTCGCCGACATCGGTGCGATCGCGATCGACATCGGGCCTGGTCTCTTCACCGGTCTGCGCGTCGGCGTCACCACTGCTCTGGCGCTGGCCACCACCCTGCGGATTCCGATGATCGGGGTCACATCGCTCGACCTGCTCGCCTTCCCGGTCGGTCACACCCACCGGATGATCACCGCAGCCGTCGATGCCCGGCGCGGTGAGGTCTTCCACGCGACCTACCGACCCGTTCCCGGTGGCGTGCAGCGCATCACCGAGCCGGCGGTCGGTGAACCCGAGGAGCTCCGATCGGCGATCGTGGCCGAGGCCGCCGATGTCCTGATCGTCGGTGATGGAGCGCTCGCTCATCGCCACCTGTTCGAGGACGTGAGCGGTGTCGAGATCGCCGACGAGGCCCTCGCCTTCCCGTCCGCTTCGGCCCTCGTGAGCCTCGCCCACGCCCGGGCGATGCGCGAGGAGTTCGTCCGCCCCGACGAGATCGAGCCGCTCTACCTGCGACGGCCTGATGCCGTCGCCAAGTGGGATACGGCGAGTTCATGAGCGTCGTCCTCGAGCCCATGGCGGGTCGCCACGTCGACGCCGTCTGTGCGATCGACTCCCGGTGCTTCAGCCGGCCATGGTCGGCAGCCCAATGGCGCACCGAACTCGCCGCCGACGACCGTACCCACCTCGTCGCGCGCGACAACGACCAGGTCGTCGCTCATGCCGGCACGCTGCGCGTGCTCGAGGAGCTTCACATCACGACCGTTGCCGTCGACCCCGACCATGAAGGCAAGGGCCACGGCACCCGCCTCTGTATTGAGTTGCTGCGCCTTGGTATTGCCACCGGCGCCACCGCGGCGACCCTCGAGGTGCGCGCCCAGGCGCACCGCACCCAGCGGCTCTATGGCCGCCTCGGGTTCGCGCCTGCCGGAATTCGCAGCCGCTACTACGACCGTCCCTCCGACGACGCCGTCATCATGTGGCTCCACGATCTCGACTCGCCGGAGATCGTCGAGCGGCTCGATCGGGTCGCCGCCGAACTCCTCCCGATCTCCGACGGAGCCGCCTCATGACCGCCGACCGCATCCTCGGCATCGAGACGAGCTGTGACGAGACGGCGGCCGCCGTCGTGCGACAAGGAACCGACGTCATGTCCTCGGTCGTGTCGAGCCAGATCGAGATCCATCAGCGCTACGGCGGCGTCGTGCCCGAGGTCGCCAGCCGTGCCCATGTCGAGTCGATCATGCCGGTCATCGCCCAGTCGATCGTCGAGGCCGGNATCGAGGACCNCGAGGTCGACGCCATCGCGGCCACCCACGGGCCTGGCCTCGTCGGTGCCCTGCTCGTCGGCGTGTCGGCGGCCAAGGCGATGTCGCTCGTGTGGGACGTGCCGTTCATCGGGATGAACCATCTCGAGTCCCACCTCTATGCCGCTTTTCTCGAGGAGCCCGATCTCGAGATGCCGCTGGTCGTGCTCCTGGTGAGCGGCGGGCACACGATGTTGATCGTGATGGAGGATCACCTTCGTTACCGCGTGCTCGGTTCGACCCTCGACGACGCAGCAGGAGAGGCATTCGACAAGGTNGCGCGGTTCATGGATCTTGGCTACCCCGGCGGGCCGGTGGTCGACCGGCTGGCGATCGACGGCGACCCCACCGCAATCCGGTTCCCTCGGGCAATGGCCAACGACGGCTGGGACTTCTCGTTCTCGGGCCTCAAGACGGCGGTCGTGAACCATGTTCGCAAGCACCCCGACGCTGATGTCAACGATGTCGCAGCGTCGTTCCAGGAGGCGGTGGCCGACGTGCTCGTCGGCAAGGCGCGCCGCGCCGCGCAGGAGGTCGGAGCCAAGGGGTTGTGCCTCGCCGGTGGTGTCGCTGCGAACTCGCGACTGCGTGAGAAGACCCTCGATGTCTGTGTGGACGACGGCTATCGGGCGTTCCTGCCGAGTCGGGCCATGTGCACCGACAATGCAGCGATGGTGGCGGCTGCGGCATGGTGGCGTCTCCAGGCCGATGGCCCGTCGCCACTCGACATCGGGGCGAATCCGTCGCTCCGGCTTCCCGTCTCCTGATTCCGCCCCGATCTGCTCTTTGCAGGGTTGTCGCTGCCCGGGCCGCGTCGTATCGTTAGCACTCGGCATCCCCGAGTGCTAAGCGTGCTCGGGGTTCCCAAGCAGTTGCCGAAAACAACCCGATTCTCGGAGGATCGAATGAGCTTGCAGCCCCTCGAGGACCGTATCGTGGTCCGTTCCAGCGAAGCTGAGTCCACCACCGCCAGCGGTCTCGTCATCCCTGACACCGCTCAGGAAAAGCCCCAGCAGGGTGAAGTCATCGCCGTCGGCCCCGGCCGTCGCAGCGAGTCCGGCGACCTCATCCCCATGGACATCGCCGTCGGCGACGTCGTCGTCTACAGCAAGTACGGCGGCACCGAGATCAGCAACGAGGGCCAGGACTACCTGATCCTCAACGCTCGCGACGTGCTCGCGAAGATCGGCTGACCCTCGCATCATGGCCAAGATTCTCAAGTTCAACGAAGAGGCCCGTCGTGGCCTCGAGGCGGGCGTCAACAAGCTCGCCGACGCCGTCAAGGTGACCCTCGGCCCGAAGGGTCGCAACGTGGTGCTCGACAAGAAGTTCGGCGCTCCCACGATCACCAACGACGGTGTCTCCATCGCCCGTGAGGTTGAGCTGGAAGACCAGTTCGAGAACATGGGCGCCCAGCTGGTCAAGGAAGTTGCGACCAAGACCAACGACATCGCCGGCGATGGCACCACCACCGCCACCGTGCTCGCCCAGGCACTCGTTCGCGAGGGCCTGCGCAACGTTGCAGCGGGCGCCAACCCGATGGGTGTCAAGAAGGGCATGGAGAAGGCCGTTGCCGCCGCCGTCGAGAACCTCGCCGGTCAGTCGGTGCAGGTCGACGACTCCAAGGACAAGATCGCCCAGGTCGCCTCGATCTCGGCGGCCGACACCTCGATCGGCGAGACCATCGCCAACGCAATCGACAAGGTCGGCAAGGACGGTGTGGTCACCGTCGAGGAGTCCAACACCTTCGGCATGGATCTCGACTTCGTCGAGGGCATGCAGTTCGACAAGGGCTACCTGTCGCCGTACTTCGTCACCGACGCCGAGCGCCAGGAAGCCGTGCTCGACGATCCGTACATCCTGCTCAACCAGGGCAAGATCTCGAACGTGCAGGATCTCCTGCCCGTGCTCGAGAAGGTCATGCAGTCGGGTAAGCCCCTGCTGATCATCGCCGAGGACATCGAGGGCGAAGCCCTTGCCACCCTCGTGGTGAACAAGATCCGTGGCACGTTCAATTCCGTGTCCGTCAAGGCCCCGGGCTTTGGTGAGCGTCGCAAGGCAATGCTGCAGGACATGGCCATCCTCGCCGGTGGTCAGGTCATCGCCGAAGAGGTTGGCCTGAAGCTCGACTCTGCCGACATGAGCCTGCTCGGCTCGGCACGCAAGGTCGTCGTCACCAAGGACGACACCACCATCGTCGAGGGCGCCGGCTCGACCGCCGACGTCGAGGGCCGTGTGGCCCAGATCAAGGCCGAGATCGAGAACACCGACTCGGACTGGGATCGCGAGAAGCTCCAGGAGCGGCTCGCCAAGCTGGCCGGCGGTGTCGCCGTCGTCCAGGTGGGCGCGGCCACTGAGGTCGAGCTTAAGGAGAAGAAGCACCGCATCGAGGACGCCCTCTCGGCGACTCGTGCGGCCATCGAAGAGGGCATCGTCGCCGGTGGCGGCACCGCCCTCCTCCGCAGCCGTTCGGCCGTGGCCGATCTTCTCGGCTCGCTCGAGGGCGACGAAGCCACCGGTGCTCGCATCATCCACGCTGCGCTCGAGGCGCCGGCCAAGCTCATTGCGAGCAACGCCGGTCACGAGGGCGCGGTCGTCGTGCAGCGAGTCGAGGCCGAGTCGGGCTCGACCGGCTTCAACGCTGCGACGGGCGAGATGGTCGACCTGATCGACGCCGGTGTCATCGACCCGGTCAAGGTCACGCGTGCGGCGCTGCAGAACGCAGCGTCGATCGCCGGCCTGCTGCTCACCACCGAGGCGCTCGTCGCCGACAAGCCCGAGGAAGCCCCGGCCATGCCGATGGGCGGCGATCCGATGGGCGGCATGGGCGGTATGGGCATGATGTGATCGGCGTGCCGATCACGCTCGCCCGCTGAGCTGTATCGATCGAAGGTCCGGGCTTCGGCCCGGGCCTTTGTCGTTTTCTGGTCGCCGTCCGTCGTCGGTGACACGGCGATTCCGGGTGGGATCATCGCCGAGATCCGGCACACGATCGACCGAACAGCGGCTACGGTCCCCACGGTGAGCGACGTCCCCGCCGGTTCGATCGGCCGCACGATCATTGCCGCCGACGACCTCGCCGCCCGGGTGGCCGAGCTCGGCGCGGAGATCACGGCTGATTATCAGGGGCGCCGCCCCCTACTCGTCGGGGTGCTCAAGGGCGCGTTCGTGTTCATGAGCGATCTCGCCCGCGCGATCGATCTGCCCGTCGAGCTCGACTTCATGGCGGTGTCGTCGTACGGCTCCAGTACGACCTCGAGCGGTGTCGTGCGCATCGTGAAGGATCTCGAGACCGACATCGAGGGCCGCGACGTGATCTTGGTGGAGGACATCGTCGACTCCGGTCTGACGCTCGCGTATCTGCGCGGTGTGCTTGGCGATCGTCGGCCTGCGAGTCTCGAGATCTGCGCCCTGCTGGTGCGGGAAGGGGCAGAGGACAGCGGTGCCCGATACGCCGGGTTCCCCATCCCGCCCGATTTCGTCGTCGGCTACGGACTCGATGTGGCGGAGAATTATCGCGAACTCGATGCCATCCGAGTATTCGAACCGGAGTGACGCGTGACTACTCTCGCAAGGTGACCAAATCCGCCAAGCCATTGATCGACGGGATACACGCCCCCGAAATCGACCAAGAACGTATCGCCGCCGCCGTCAGGGAGATCCTGTTTGCGATCGGTGAGGATCCCGATCGCGACGGACTGCTCGAGACCCCCAACCGGGTCGCTCGGATGTATGCGGAGATCTGTGCTGGGCTTCATCAGGAGCCGTCGGAGCACCTCGCCACCATGTTCGAAGCCGACCACGACGAGATGGTCATGGTGCGCGACATTCCGATGTACTCGCTGTGCGAGCATCACCTGATCCCCTTCATCGGGAAAGCGCACGTCGCCTACATCCCGAACCGCAGCGGCAACGTGATCGGNCTCTCGAAGGTTGCCCGACTCGTCGATGGCTTCGCCAAGCGGCCCCAGGTGCAGGAGCGCCTGACCCGTCAGGTCGCGGATGCCCTTGAGGAGCATCTCCAGCCGCGCGGCGTGCTCGTGGTGATGGAGGCCGAGCACCTGTGCATGTCGATGCGCGGCGTTCGCAAGGCCGGCAGCTCCACGGTGACCTCGTCGGTCACCGGCATCTTCCGTGCCAACGTCGCCACCCGCGCTGAGGCGATGCGGTTCCTGGGTCAGGACTGATCTGCCATGCCGAGGGTGATGGGGATCGTCAACGTCACCCCTGACTCGTTCAGCGACGGTGGCCGATTCGACACTACGGAGGCGGCGGTCGCCCATACACTTGCGCTCCTCGACGAGGGTGCCGCCGTCGTCGATGTCGGGGGCGAGTCGACCCGTCCCGGCGCCACGCCGGTCGATGCCTCGACCGAACGCGATCGTGTCGTTCCGGTGATCGAGGGCATCGTTGCTGCCCGCCCCGACACGATTGTGTCGATCGACACCACCAAGGCCGAGGTCGCCGAGGCTGCGCTTATTGCTGGCGCGACGATCGTCAACGACGTCAGTGCGTCGCTCGAGTCGGTTGCCGCTGCCCACGGTGCTGGTTGGATCGCCATGCATGCCGGCGGTCCGAGTGCGACCATGCAGAACGATCCGACCTATGACGACGTTGTCGAAGAGGTTCACGCGTTCCTCGTCGACGCGGTCGCCCGGGGCCAGGCTGCCGGCGTCGAACAGATCTGGATTGATCCCGGTGTGGGGTTCGGCAAGACCCTCGAGCACAACCTCGATCTCGTCGCGAACCTCGATCGGTTCACGGCGCTCGCTCCGGTACTGCTGGGTGTCAGCCGCAAACGCAGCATCGGGGATCTGCACGCCGCGAGCGACGCCGCCGTCCACGGCGGCGTTCTCGAACCCGCCCCGACCGACGACCGCCTGGAGGGTTCACTCGCCATGGCCACGTGGGGTGGTTTTTTGGGGGTGGACATGGTCCGAGTTCACGATGTGCGGGCTACCGTCCACGCCGTGGGGGTGATCGCACGATGAGAGGCAAGTGGGCACAGGGGATCGAGCCTCGCCATTTCACCTGGGTGATCAAGGACAAGGTGGCGGTGTGCGAGCGTCCGGGCGGCTACGGCTCGGCGCACCGCAAGGTTCGTCGCCAAGAAGAGATCATCTGGATCCGGCAGAACGACTTCGACTTCGTCGTGTCGCTGTGCAGTTCGAACCAGAACCTGCACAACTATGAGGAGATGGGGGTGCCGTTCCACCACGTGCCGTTCAGCGGCCCGTCGGCCGGCCCGTTGAGCCTCACCCGGTCGATGGCCACCATCCGTGACCATGTCGCTGCCGGCGACAAGATCGTGGTGCACCGGGAGCAGCTCGGCGAGCGCATCACCGGCCTTGTTGCTGCGTATCTGGTGTGGATGGGGCTTGTCCCCAACGGGCCGCAGGCCATTTCGATCACGGAGCGGCTGTTCGAGCGTGAACTCGGTCAGGTTGCCCGCGAACTCGTGGCGATGGTCGACCGCTGCGATCCGTCCTCGGAGGTCCCGGTCGATGCGTTCGCCCACACCGCCGACGACGAGATCGACGATGGCGGCGTCGCCGAACCCGACGACGACTGATGAGCACCGTCATCCAGCTCCGTGGCCTTCGCCTNATGTGCATCTGTGGTGCACTGCCCGAGGAGCAGGATCGCCGCCAGCCCTACGAGTTCGACATCGACATCCATGCTGATGTCGTCGCCGCCACCCACGACGATGTGCTCGATCACACGATCGATTACGGCGCCGTGCTCGCTCGCATCGAGGCGGTCACCGAGCGAGAGACGTTCCAGTTGTTCGAGCGGATGTCGCAGCGTGTTGGCGAGGCGATCCTCGAAGACGAGCGCATCGAGTCGGTGGTGGTCGAAGTCCGCAAGCTCCGACCGCCGGTCACGCAGGATCTCGCCTCGAGCGGGATGCGGCTCATCATCACCCGATGACCACCACCCGGCGCGCGCTGCTCGGGCTCGGGTCGAACATGGGTGACCGGGTCGAGTACTTGCGGGCTGCCGTGGCTGCGATCCCCGACGTCGTTGCCGTCTCCGACGCCTACGAGACCGATCCGGTCGGCGGGGTGGAGCAGGACCCCTTCCTCAATGTGGTGGTCGAGCTCGACACCGCCCGCACTCCCCACGAGCTTCTCGAGGTGTGTCGCGAACGTGAGCGTGACGCCGAGCGGGTTCGAACGGTCCGCTGGGGCCCACGCACCCTCGATGTCGACGTGCTGTGGGTCGACGGCGAGACCGTCGACGATCCGCCGGAACTCCTCGTCCCGCATCCGCGGATGTTCGAGCGCGCCTTTGTGCTGGTGCCCTTGGCCGACCTCGCGCCCGATGTCGTGCCCGACGGCTACGACGTTGCAGCAGCGGCGACGGCCGAAGGCGTTCGCAACGTCGGGCGGCTGGAGGAGCAGTGAGCGCTGCGACCGTCACGGTTCGGGTGATCGGTGCCGGCCGGGCCGGTCGTTCGTTCGCCAAGGCGATCGACGACCTCGTCGACTGGGACGTGATCGACATGCGCGGGCGAGGGCCGGCGATCGACGACGCGGCCGCTGATGTCGACCTGGTGGTGATCGCCACGCCTGACGCCGTGGTTGCTGACGTCGCCGCAGCAATCCGGCCTGACCGTGCCGTCGTAGCCCATGTCGCTGGCTCGCTCGGTCTCGACGTGCTCGCCCCACACGATCGTCGGGCCGCGTTGCATCCGTTGATGTCGCTACCGGACGCCGAGATCGGTGCCGAGCGATTGACGGGGGGCTGGTTCGCCGTCGCCGGTGATCCGCTGGTCGCCGACCTTGCCACCGCACTCGGGGGCCGTACATTCGAGATCGCCGACGACGACCGTGCGCTCTATCACGCCGCCGCGGCAGTCGCGTCGAACCACCTGGTGGCCCTTCTCGGGCACGCCCAACGTCTCGGGGCGTCGGNGGGGGTGCCGGCCGATGCGCTCCTGGCGCTCGCCCTCGGGAGTGCGGAGAANGCCGTGGCCCTCGGCCCTGCTGCGGCGCTGACCGGCCCCGCTGCTCGGGGTGACGAGGCGACGCTGATCGCCCACCGGGAAGCGATCGGTCGTCGCGCTCCACGCGAGTTGGCGGCGTACGAGGCAATGCTCGCTGAGGCACGCCGGTTGGTGGCGATGGAAGGCGAAGCGTGACCGAGCCGATGGTTCTCGGCTCGATCACCGAGGTTCGGCGGATGCTTGATGCCCACCGCGCTGCGGGCCGGTCGATCGGCTTCGTTCCGACGATGGGCTACCTCCACGCCGGCCATCAGTCCTTGATGCGGGCGTCGGTTGTGGCCAACGACATCACGGCCGTCTCGATTTTCGTCAACCCGTTGCAGTTTGCGGCAGGGGAGGACCTCGGGAGCTATCCCCGCGACCTCGCCCGCGACACTGACCGCTGCGCTGACGCCGGGGTCGACCTGATTTTCGCCCCGTCGGTCGAGGAGATGTACCCCGGCCCGATGGCCACGGTCGTCGACGTTGCGTCGGTCGCTTCGCCGCTCGAAGGAGCGTTCCGGCCCGAGCACTTCGCCGGGGTCGCCACCGTGGTAGCCAAGCTCTTTTCGATCATGGGGGAGTGCCGGGCGTACTTCGGAGAGAAGGACTGGCAGCAGGTCGCCGTCGTCACCCGGATGGCTGCTGATCTCTCGATGCCGGTCGAGGTCGTGCCGTGCCCGACGATGCGCGAGCCCGACGGGCTCGCCATGTCGAGCCGCAACGTCTATCTCACCCCCGACGAGCGAGCCGAGGCGCCGGTCCTGCGCCGGGCTCTCGATGCGGGGCTCGCCATGATCGCCGAGGGCGAAACCGACCCGGCCATGATCGAGGCCGTGATGACCGACACCGTCGCCACCGCATCACTCGCCGCGCTCGACTATGTCGCCGCCGTGCAGGCCGACACGCTGATCGCCGACGGCCCACTCCACGGCGAGGTGCGACTGCTCGTCGCCGTTCGTTTCGGCACGGCCCGGCTCATCGACAACGACGGCGGAATGGTGCCCGGCACGCCGGCGTGACAGCCTGGCAAGATGTCTGAGGCCTACATCATCGACGCCTGCCGAACCCCTCGAGGGATCGGGAAGCAGGGCAAGGGTTCGCTTGCCCACCTCCACCCCCAGCACCTCGGTTCGACCGTGCTCAAAGCGTTGCAAGAGCGAAACGGATTCGACACCGCTGACGTCGACGATGTCGTGTGGGGGACGAGTTCGCAGGTCATGGAACAGTCCGGCGACATCGGCCGGATGTCGGCGCTCGACGCCGGCTACGACATGAAGGCGAGCGGCGTCACCCTTGACCGCTTCTGCGGCTCGGGTATCACGTCCGCGAACATCGCGGCTGCCTCGGTGAAGGCCGGTCTCGAGGATCTCGTCGTGTCCGGCGGCACCGAGATGATGTCGTTGCCGAAGAAGGGCATGCTTCCGATGGGTGCGGGCAATGCGCATCTGCAGGAGATCCACCCGCAGTCGCATCAGGGCGTCTGCGCCGATGCGATCGCCACGCTCGAGGGCATCGACCGGGAGACGCTCGATGCCCTGGCCGTCGAGACGCAGAACCGAGCCGAAGTCGCGATCAAGGAGGGGCGCTTCGACAAGAGCCTCGTCCCGGTGTTCAACCTTGACGGCACGCTCGCCCTCGACCGGGAAGAGTTTCCGCGGCCGGGCACAACGATGGAGTCGCTAGCCACGCTTGCGCCGTCGTTCCCGATGGTGGCCGATTACCGCCACAGCGACGATGCCAAGACCTTCCGGGAGTTGATCAACCAGAAGTTCCCCGATCTCGACATCCAGCATGTTCATCACGCCGGCAACAGTTCAGGTGTGGTCGACGGGTCGGCCGCCATTCTCTGGGCGAGCGAGGACTACACGAAGGCGCACGGGCTGACCCCGCGGGCTCGCATCGTGGCGATGGCCAACATGGGTGACGACCCGACCCTCATGCTCAACGCACCGGTTCCTGCGGCGAGGAAGGTGTTGGAGAAGGCCGGGATGACCGTCGACGACGTCGATATCTTCGAGATCAACGAGGCGTTCGCCGTTGTGTCGGAGAAGTTCCAGCGGGATCTCGATCTCGACCGGGAAAAGGTCAACGTCAACGGCGGGGCGATGGCGCTGGGCCACCCGATCGGTGCTACGGGAGCCGTCCTGATCAACACGGCGCTCGATGAGCTCGAGCGCCAGGACAAGCAGGTCGGCCTGATCACCATGTGCGCCGGCGGCGGCATGGCCCCAGCCATCATCATCGAACGAGTCTGAACGAGCACCGGCGTCGGCCGGTCTGAGGGGAAGCGAGACGACAGCAATGCCGATCGAAGGCGAATACGAGCCGAGCACGTGGGGTTGGGTGGCCGACCAGGTCGAGCGCTACGAGGCATCCGGCGGCACCGAGGCCAACACCTTGATGGACACGGGCATCCCGATCATCGTGATGACCACCGTGGGTCACAAGAGCGGCAAGGTCCGCAAGGTTCCGCTCATGCGAGTCGAGCACGAGGGCGAGTACGGCGTCATCGCGAGCAAGGGCGGGAATCCGACCCATCCGGGCTGGTACTACAACCTGCTCGCTCGCGATCACGTGACGATCCAGGACGGTCCCGAGCCGAAGGACTACACGATCCGCGAACTTGAGGGCGAGGAGCGCAACACCTGGTACGCCCGCGGTGAGGCGGTCTACCCCGATTACACCGCCTACCAAGAAGCCGCGACCGGTCACGGTCGCGTCATCCCGGTCTTCGTCGCCACACCATCGGCCTGACCCGGCGTCCGGTAGCTTGTCGGGCGTGCTTCTCACGATCGACGTCGGCAACACCCAGACTGTGCTGGGCCTCTACGACCCCGACACCGAGACCGGTGACGGGGCGGCGGTCGGCCTCGTCGACCACTGGCGCATCTCGACCGTGCACGAACGCACGAGCGATGAGTACTCGGTGATGGTCCGGTCGATGCTCGACACGACCGACGTCGACTTCGATACGGAGATCACCGGTACGGCGATCTGCTCCGGTGTGCCGCGGATCCTCGCCAACCTGCGCCAGATGGTCGATCGGTACCTGCCGAACGAGCCCATCGTGATCGAACCCGGCGTGAAGACCGGCATGCCGATCTTGTACGACAACCCCAAAGAGGTCGGTGCCGACCGCATCGCCAACGCAATCGCGGCCTACGACCTCTATGGCGGGCCGACGGTGGTCGTCGACTTCGGGACCGGCAACAACTTCGACGTGATCTCCGAGAACGGCGAGTTCCTCGGTGGCGCGATCGCGCCCGGCATCGAGATCAGCCTCGATGCCCTCTTTGGCCGTGCCGCCCAGCTGCGGGCGATCGAGCTCGTCGAACCCCGAAGCGTTGTCGGCAAGTCGACGGTCGAATCGATCCAGAGCGGTACGGTCTACGGCTTCGCGGCGATGATCGACGGCATGGTCCGTCGCTTCGGTGATGCCCTCGGCGAGATCAATGTCGTGGCCACCGGCGGGCTCGCCCATCTGATCGCGCCGGTGTCGGAGACGATCGAGCACGTCGAGCCCTTCCTCACCCTCCACGGTCTCCGGATCGTGCACGACCGGAACAACTGATGACCGACTTCCCGTATCGCTACGACGTCACCCACACCACCGCCGAGATCGTCGAGGACTACAGCGCCCTCGAGGCCGGCGCCGAGACGGAGGTCGTCGTGACGATCGCCGGGCGACTCATGCTCCGCCGCGATCAGGGCAAGTTGGCCTTCGGCTCGCTCCAGGACTCCACTGGACGCATCCAGCTGTTCGCCATGGCGAAGTCCACCCCCGACTTCGAGGACTTCACCGGCCTCTCGATTGGTGACTGGATCGCCGTCACCGGTGTGGTGATGATGACCCGTCGCGGTGAACTCAGCGTCCGGGTCGACGCCTGGGATGTGCTCGCCGCGGCCCAGCGGCCCTTTCCCGATAAGTGGCACGGCATCTCTGATCCCGACACGCGCTATCGCCAGCGCTATGTCGACATGTGGGTTACCGAAGAGGCCCGCGATGTGTTCGCGAAGCGCAGTCAGATCGTCGCGTCGATGCGATCGATCCTGGGCGGCCAGGGGTTCATCGAGGTCGAGACACCGATGTTGCACCCGATCCCCGGCGGTGCGCTCGCTCGTCCGTTCATCACCCATCACAACGCACTCGGGGAGGACCTCTACCTGCGCATCGCGCCCGAGCTCTACCTGAAGCGGCTGGTCGTCGGCGGCATGGAGAAGGTGTTCGAGATCGGCCGCGTGTTCCGCAACGAGGGCATGTCGACTCGGCACAATCCCGAGTTCACGATGCTGGAGCTCTACTGGGCCTACGCCGACCATGCCGACATGATGGAACTCACCGAGAACCTCGTTGCCGGTGTCGCCGAGCAGGTCCTGGGTACCACGACCGTCGAATACGACGGTCGTGAGGTCGATCTTTCCACTCCGTGGCGCCGCGCCACGATGGAAGAACTCATCGCAGAGCACGCGGGTGTGGAGATCAGTCTCGAAACGCCGATGGACGAGCTCCGGGCCCTATGTGAGCGGTTTGGGGTCGAGGTGAAGGACCACTACGGCCCCGGAAAGCTCATCCTCGAGATCTACGAGAAGGCCTGCGAGGCCGAGCTGTGGGGTCCGGTCTTCGTCACCGACTACCCGGTCGAGGTGTCGCCGTTGTCCCGCGAGCATCGGGAACGGCCGGGCTACACCGAGCGCTTCGAGGCGATCGTCGCCGGCCGAGAGCTCTGCAACGGCTTCTCCGAGCTGACCGATCCGGTGATCCAGCGCGAGCGGTTTGAGGCCCAAGAGGCCGAGGGCGCGGCCGGTGACGACGAGGCGATGGTGGTCGACGAGGATTATCTCCGGGCGCTCGACTACGGCCTGCCCGGCACCGCCGGGCTCGGTATCGGTGTCGACCGGCTCATCATGTTGCTCACGGGCACCACCACGATCCGCGACGTGGTCCTGTTCCCGACGCTCAAACCCGAACCGGTCCGCAGCGAGAGCGACACCGTCGACGGTGAATCGCCTCAGGGTGACAACGAGGAGTAACGCTGCGGCGCCGCCTGCGCAAGGCCGGCGGTTCAGCTCAGCGGTGCGTTCGCTCGTTCGATCAGGTCGGCGCTCGCCGCTCGAAGGGCGTGCGAGCCGGGGGTGTCGGGCAGGTCCGTGAGGGTGCCGGCGGCCTTGTCGGCCCAGCCCTGGGCGACGTCGAGGGCGGTACGGATGCCGTTGCTCGACCGGATGAGATCACGGGCACGATCGCGTTCGTCGGCGGTGATGCTGTTGGTCAGAAGCGGTCGGAGTTCGGTGGCGATGTNTTCTTCGGCGAGGGCGTGGATCACGGGAAGCGTGTAGATGCCTTCGAGGAGGTCGTTGCCGGCAGGCTTTCCGAGTTCTTCGTCGGTGGCGACGATGTCGAGGATGTCGTCGACGACCTGGAAGGCCATGCCGTAGGCGAGGCCGAACTCGGTGAGCGATTCGACAACCGGGCGAGGCAGTTCGCCGACGATGGCACCGATGCGGCAGGCCGTGGCGAGCAGCGATGCCGTCTTGCCGGTGATCGAGCGTTCGTAGCGTTCGACGGTGCGGGTTGGGTTGTAGGCCGATTCGAGTTCGAGGATCTGGCCCTCNCAGAGCTGGGTGATCGTGGTGGCAAGCAGGCCGGCGACTTCGGTGCCGAGGTCGGATGCCAGTTCCGATGCTCGGCCCAGCAGATAGTCGCCCGCCAGGATGGCCCGCAGGTTGCCCCACTCGGCATTGACGCTCTTGACGCTGCGGCGGGTGGTGGCGTCGTCCATGACGTCGTCGTGGTACAGCGAACCGATGTGCACGAGTTCCACGGCACAGCCGCCACGGATCACGTCGATCGTTGCCGGCGATCCGGCGGGATCGAGGACGGCGGCGGACGCCATCGCAAAGCCGGGGCGCACCCGCTTGCCGCCCGCCTTGATCAGATGGCTGGCGATCTCGGTGAGGAAATCGCCTTCCGCCAGGACGACGCGAAGAAGCTCGTCCTCGGTGCGGGCGAGGTCGTCGACCATCGGGGGAAGGATGGCGAGGGGATGTGCCATGCCCTTCACGCTACGCCCTGTGCGGATCGATCGGCCAAGGCGGCCATCCGCAGGNCATCTGAACCCGGTTGAGAACGTCGGTTGTGACAATCGGTGGTTCGGTTCGTCACAACGGGAAGAAGTTCCCTACGTTGATAGTTGTACCTGTCGACGGAACATTGCGTTCCTGACCTTGGGTACCGCACCGGAGCCGAGGGCGAGAGACCGAGGCCCCCCGGTACACTTGATGAACGGGTTCAGGCCCGTGTCCCCCGAAGTTTTCCATCCCTGGAAGGGAGATCCCGATGTTTGAGCGGTTTACCGACAGGGCTCGGCGAGTGGTCGTGCTGGCGCAGGAAGAGGCGCGCCTGCTGAACCACAACTACATCGGTACGGAGCACATCCTGCTCGGCCTCATTCACGAGGGCGAGGGCGTCGCCGCCAAGGCCCTGGAGTCGCTCGGTATCAGCCTCGAAGCGGTTCGCAATCAGGTCGAGGAGATCATCGGTCAGGGCGGCTCGTCGCCCAGCGGCCACATTCCCTTCACCCCACGCGCCAAGAAGGTCCTCGAGCTCAGCCTGCGCGAAGCACTGCAGCTCGGCCACAACTACATCGGCACCGAGCACATCCTGCTCGGGCTGATTCGCGAGGGCGAGGGCGTTGCCGCCCAGGTTCTCGTCAAGCTCGGCGCCGATCTCAGTCGGGTGCGTCAGCAGGTCATCCAACTGCTGTCGGGCTACTCGGGCTCCGGCTCGGGCGGCGAGAGTGGTGCTTCTGGCGGTTCCGGCGAGAAGGCCGGCGCCACTGCCGGTGGTTCCGGCGGCGACAGCCAGTCCGGCTCGCTCGTGCTCGACCAGTTCGGCCGCAACCTGACGCAGGCGGCGCTCGAAAAGAGCCTCGACCCGGTCATCGGCCGCAGCCGCGAGACCGAACGGGTCATGCAGATCCTCAGCCGCCGCACCAAGAACAACCCGGTCCTCGTCGGTGAGCCGGGTGTCGGCAAGACGGCGATCGTCGAGGGCCTCGCCCAGGCGATCGCCAACGACTCGGTGCCCGAGACCCTCCACAACAAGCAGCTCTACACACTCGACCTCGGCGCCCTCGTCGCCGGTTCGCGGTACCGCGGTGACTTCGAGGAGCGCCTCAAGAAGGTGCTCAAGGAGATCAAGACTCGCGGCGACATCATCCTCTTCATCGACGAGATCCACACCCTCGTCGGGGCGGGTGCCGCCGAAGGCGCCATCGATGCTGCGTCGATTCTGAAGCCGATGCTCGCCCGTGGCGAACTGCAGACCATTGGTGCCACCACCCTCGACGAGTTCCGCAAGCACCTCGAAAAGGACGCCGCCCTCGAGCGTCGCTTCCAGAAGGTCGTCGTCGAGGAGCCGTCGGTCGCGCACACGGTTGAGATCCTCAAGGGGCTGCGTGACCGCTACGAGACCTACCATCGGGTGACGATCACCGATCAGGCGATCGTGGCGGCCGCTAACCTGGCCGACCGCTACATCTCCGACCGACACCTTCCCGACAAAGCCATCGACCTGATCGACGAGTCCGGCTCCCGACTGCGGATCAAGCGGATGGAGACTCCGCCCGAGTACAAGGAACTCGAGGCGGAGATCGCCGATGTCGTCCGCCTCAAGAAGGAAGCGGTCGAAGGCCAGCAGTTCGAAGAAGCCGGTCGTCTTCGCGATAAGGAGAAAGAGCTCCTCAACCGTCGTGAGGCGATGGAGTCCGAGGCCAAGGCCTCCGGTCTCGACCTCTTCGACGAGGTCGACGAGGAAGCCATCGCCGAGGTGCTCTCGCTGTGGACCGGCATCCCGGTCTACAAGCTCACCGAGGAGGAGACCGAGAAGCTCCTCCGCATGGAAGACGAGCTCCACAAGCGGGTCATCGGTCAAGAAGATGCCATCAAGGCCGTCTCGCAGGCGATCCGCCGGACCCGTGCCGGTCTGAAGGACCCGAAGCGTCCGTCGGGCTCGTTCATCTTCCTCGGCCCATCCGGTGTCGGAAAGACCGAGCTCGCCAANACGCTCGCCGAGTTCCTCTTCGGCGACGAGACGGCACTGCTGTCGCTCGACATGTCCGAGTACCAGGAAAAGCACACGGTCAGCCGACTCGTCGGCTCGCCCCCCGGCTATGTCGGCTACGACGAAGGCGGCCAGCTCACCGAGAAGGTGCGCCGGAAGCCGTTCTCGGTCGTGCTGTTCGACGAGGTCGAGAAGGCCCATCCCGATGTCTTCAACACGCTGTTGCAGATTCTCGAAGAAGGTCGCCTGACCGACTCCCAGGGTCGATCGGTCGATTTCCGCAACACCGTGCTGATCATGACCTCGAACCTCGGCACGTCTGATCTGCGAAAGGCCACCATCGGTTTCGGCACCGGCGACGAAGCGGTCAACTACGAGAAGATGAAGGAAAAGGTCAACGACGCGCTGAAGGCTCACTTCCGCCCGGAGTTCCTGAACCGCATCGACGACACGATCGTGTTCCACGAGCTCGCTCAGCACGAGGTCCGCCAGATCGTCGACCTGATGATCGCCCGCACCGCCAGGCAACTGGGCGGCCAGGGAATGGGCCTCGAGCTCACCGACGCCGCCAAGGATCATCTCGCCGGCAAAGGCTATGACCCCACCCTCGGCGCCCGACCGTTGCGTCGTGCGATTCAGCGCATGGTCGAGGATCCGCTGTCGGAGAAGCTCCTCCACAAGGAGTTCCGAGCCGGCGAAATCATCATCGTCGACGTCGAGCCGGACGACGACCAGCCCGGTGAGCTGCAGATCGTGTTCCGGGCGATCGAGGGCTTCGAGCCTCCGACGGCGCCCGAGCTCGAAGAGGCGCTGGAGGGTGGCGACACCTTCTAGTCGTCCCTGACGATCAACGATCGACGAACGGCCCACCGGTTTCCGGTGGGCCGTTTTTCGTGCGGCCCGCTCGACCCGTGCGGTGGGGTGCCGGACCGGGTCTTTCCCGTTCGGGTTCGCGGGCGTGGAGCCTCATCTCGGTCCGAAGCGTCTAGGTTCGGGGCCGTGAAACGGGCGAGGATCGTCGTGATGGGGCTGATCGTGCTCCTGGTCGCGTCCGCGTGTCGCGTCGACACGACTGTCGACATCCGGGTCGATGACGACGGCTCGGGTCGCGTCGCCTACACCGTCGTCGCCAACGCCGATGCGGTGAGCCTGCTGGTCGATGATCCGACTGATCTGCGCTTCGATGATCTTGCGGCCGCCGGCTGGGACCTCGACGGCCCCATCGCCGAGGACGGTGGCGTGACCATCACCGCCTCGAAGCCGTTCCTCTCACCCGAAGAATTGCCAGGTCTGCTCGACGAGTTGATCGGGGAGGGTGTCGTCTTCTCGAACGTCGTCCTCGAGCAGGCCCACGACTTCTCGATGCTCGGTCTGCGACCCGCCGAGACGTCCTATGGCTTCGCCGCCGATGTCGATCCAGCGCCCGATCTCGAGATTCTCGGCGATGCGGTGATCGAGGGTTTGCTCGGTTCGTCGCTCGGCCGCTCGCTCACCCGAGTCGAGGAAGACGCCGGCGGCTCGTTCGCCGGTTCGCTTGGCCTTGTCGTCAACGTCCAACTTCCCGCCAACGTTGCGACCGACAGCGAACTCGGCGAGACGGTCGACAATGTCGTCACCTGGGAGTTCTCCTACGGCGACGCTCCGACCAGGATCGATGCCCGAGCGTCGATCGACGAGATCCTGCCCCGGGTGTGGTCCCTGGTAGCGATCCTTGCGGCATTGCTGTTTGTCCTGGTGGTGTTGTCCCGCCTGGCGACCTTCGTGATCGTGAAGCTCCGAACCCCCAAGGGCCGCCGGCGCCGCGATCAGCGTCAGCGCGAGAAGCGGGCTGCCACCCGAGCAGCGGAGGCCAACCGCCCGCGCCGTCGCCTGTTGCGTCTGCTCGTCGTCGACGTCCACGGCGTACTCGTGCGCCCGACCGACCCGGTCGACGGTCTGCTGATCCCGTTGATCACCGCAGAGCGACCCGACGCCGACCCCGAGCGCATTCGCGAGCACCATCGGCAACTGATCCTGGGCCGTCTGTCGCCTGAGGAGTTCTGGGGCGAGTGCGGTCTTGGCCCGATGGCCGACGAGATCGAAACCCGCTACCTGTCCTCGTTCCGTCTCGTGCCGGGCTTGCATCCGTTCCTCGACCGGATGGCGACCAGCCGGCTGCCCGTTGCCGCAGTCGGCAACCAGCCTCGTGTTTGGGGCGACCGTCTCCGGCGTATGGCGTCACTCGACGGCGCGATCGCCTCATGGATGGTGAGTGGCGATGTCGGTTCTGGCCTGCCCGAACCCGCCTTGTTCGAGGCGACGCGCCGCACGATGTCGGTCGACCTCTACGACTGCTTCTACCTGTCGAACAATCCCGGCCACCTCGACACGGCGAAGGAGCTCGGCATGGCGACTGGTCTGTTCGTCACCGGGAACGAGGCCGCCCCCGAGACCGAGCACCCGATCGTGCGCGGCTTCGAGGATCTCCTCCGCAGCCGCGGCTCCTGAGCCTCCGGACCGTCACAGCGACCGCGTAGGGTTCGGTCATGGCCCGCACCAAGACCGTTCATCGTTGCACCGAGTGCGGCTGGTCCAGCCCCAAGTGGGTGGGGCGCTGCGGCGGTTGCGGCGAGTGGAACACGCTCGTCGAGGAGCTTGACGTCCGTGGCGAGTCCCCTTCCGTGGGGCCGCCATCGTCCAGCCCGTCGCGCATCGCCGACGTGATCGACATCTCCGCTTCGGCTCGCCCCACTGGCCTACCCGAGGTCGATCGGGTCCTCGGTGGCGGGTTTGTCCCTGGTTCGGTCACGCTCGTTGGTGGGGAGCCGGGTATCGGCAAGTCGACCCTGCTGTTGCAGTTGGTCGGGGCGACGGCGGCGGCCGGGGTCACGAGTCTCTACGTNTCGGGTGAGGAGTCTGCGGGGCAGGTCCGGAGCCGCGCCGACCGCCTCGGTGCGGTGCAGGACGCACTGTGGTTGGTGTCGGAGACGGCGCTCCCTCACATCATGACCCACATTGAGAAGGTGCAGCCTGAGATCGTCGTGATCGACTCGATCCAGACCCTGCATGATCCCAACCTCGGTTCTGCTCCTGGCTCGGTTGCGCAGGTTCGTGAGTGTGCCAACCGACTCGTCACCCACGCCAAGGCCCACGGCACGACGGTTCTGCTGGTCGGTCACGTCACCAAAGAGGGCACCCTTGCCGGGCCCCGGGTGCTTGAGCATGTGGTGGACACGGTGCTCGAGTTCGACGGCGATCGTCACCACGGTCTGCGGCTTCTGCATGCGGCGAAGCACCGCTTCGGCGCCACCACCGAGGTCGGGCTCTTGCAGATGGATCAGTCCGGCCTTGTCACCGTCGAGGATCCGAGCGGGTTGTTCTTGGCGGATCGGGTCACCGGCGTGTCGGGTTCGGCGATCGTCGCCACCGTCGATGGCAATCGGCCGCTCCTGATCGAGGTGCAGGCGTTGGTCTCCGAGTCGCATCTCTCCAACCCGCGCCGGTCGGCGCAGGGTGTCGACGCAGGCCGCCTGTCGATGCTGCTTGCGGTGCTCGAACGCCGTTGCGGCTTTCCCACCGGCAGCAGCGACGTGTACGCCCTCGCCGTCGGCGGCGCACGGGTCACCGACCCTGGGGCCGATCTGCCGCTTGCGTTGGCGGTCACGTCGTCGCTTACCGGTGAGCCCCTCGGCGACGATGTCGTGGCGGTCGGCGAGATCGGGTTGGGAGGCGAGTTGCGCCACGTGAGCCACCTCGACCGGCGCCTGCACGAGGCGGCACGAATGGGGTTCCGGCGAGCGATCGTGCCGCGGGGTACCGATGTCGAGGTCGACGGGCTCGAACTCCTGCGTGCCCCCACACTCGCAGCGGCGATTGCGATTGCTGCCGTCGGCCCGCGCTAGCGGCTGCGGATCGAGAGCTGTTCGCGGTTGGTGATGACGTAGCGCCGATCGTTCTGCTCGAGCCATCCGAGCCGCACGAACGAGGCGATCGCCTTGTTGACCCGCTCGCGGCTGGCACCGACCATTCCGGCGAGTTCCTCCTGCGTGATCGGCAGGGTGAATTCGTCGCTGTCGTCGGCGAGTTCGAGAAGCCGCTTGGCGGTGCGGCCCGTGACGTCGAGGAAGACGGAGTCGGCGAGGCTCTCGTCCATCGACCGCAACCGGCTTGCAAGCAGCCGGACGACGGCCCACAGTTCGGTGGGGTTCTCCTCGTAAAGCGCCATGACGGGCGCATACGAGATCTCGATGACCGTCGACGGCTCGAGCGCTCGGGCCTCTGCAGAACGGCCGAGACCGTCGAAGAGCGGCATCTCACCGAACAGGTCCCCCGGCTCCATCAGTGCAACGACGCTTTCGCGTCCGTCGATCGATTTGTTGGCGATGGCGACGCGGCCTTCGGTGACGACGTACAGCGTTCTCGACTCCTCACCCTCGGCGAAGAGCACATCGCCGCGACGAAGTGTTCGTTCGTCAGCGGTGGCGGCGACCCGGTCGAGCGATGCATCGTCGAGGTCGGCGAACAGCAAGGTGGCTTTGAGAAGCGACTGGAGCATGGTGGTGTCAGACATGTGCGCAGCCCACACTAGTGAGGTGAACGACGTCGTTGCCGACAAGCCTGAGGTCTGGACTGTGGTTGTCGCGGCCGGGAGCGCATCGAGGTTCGGGGCGCCGAAGCAGTTCGCGTCGCTCGGGGGCCGGCGAGTGATCGACCGTTCGGTTGCGACAGCAGCGGCTCACAGCAGTGGGGTGGTTGTCGTGCTGCCCGCTGATGTCGACCTCGGCTATGACGAGGTGGCGACCACGCCGGTCCACCTTGTGGCCGGTGGTGCCACCCGCTCGGAGTCGGTGCGCAACGGCCTGGCGGTGGTGCCCGACAGTGTCGCCATCGTGTTGGTGCACGACGGTGCTCGCCCGCTTGCTTCCGATTCCGTGTTCCGAGGTGTGATCGCGGCCGTGGCCGACGGCGCCGACGCTGCTGTCCCGGCCGTGCCGGTCGTCGACTCGATCCGCCACCGTGCTCAGGGCGCCCTCGATCGGTCGCCGCTGGTGGCGGTGCAGACGCCGCAGGGTTTTGCCGCAGACCGACTCCGTTCCGCCCATGCGTCGGGGGCCGACGCGAGCGACGACGCCACGCTGGTCGAAGCCGATGGTGGTTCGGTGGTGGTGGTCGACGGCGATGCCGCCAACCTGAAGATCACCAATCCGCTCGATCTTCAGATCGCCGAACTCCTGTTGGGAGAGAGCTCGTGACTGATACCCCCGCATCGCCGCCGTTCCGTGTCGGCCAGGCCTTCGACGTCCACGCCCACACCGACGACCCCGACCGGACGTTGATCCTCGGTGGGGTTCGCTTCGAGGGCGAGCGTGGCCTGGCGGGGAACAGCGACGCCGACATCGTCGCGCATGTCTGCTGCGACGCGATCTTGGGGGCTGCAGGGCTCGGCGATATCGGCCAGATGTTCCCCGACACCGATCCGGCGCTGAAGGGGGCCGACTCGATCGAACTGTTGCGGCGGGCGGCGGATGCCGTGCGAGCCGCCGGCTGGCATCCTGGGAACATCGACCTGTCGGTCGTGCTTGACCGGCCGAAGCTCGTTTCCGTGAAAGACGCTATGCAACGCAACCTCTCCGACGCCGCCGGCTGTCCCGTGACCATCACGGGCCGCCGCACCGAAGGCGTGGGTGCATTCGGACGAGGCGAAGGTGTCGCTGCGTGGGCTGTTGCCCTGGTTCATCGATGAGCGCTCGCGGTGGCAACAGCAAGCCGCAGCCCAAGGGTGGGCGGGGCCGGCCGGCCAAGAACACACCGAAGGGACGCGGCAAAGGTCAGGGGAAAGGGCAGCCGAACCGGCCTCGCCGTGGTGATGGTCAGCGGGGCACCACCCCGATCCGTACGCCTGACGAGGGTCGTGGTGGCGGCCACCTGGGCGGTGATCAGGTCGAGGGTCGTCACCCCGTGCGGGAGCTTCTCATGGCCGGAACCCGCCGCACTCGCGAGGTGATTTTCGCCGGCGATCTCGATCCGGCGCCGATCCTCGACGACATCATCGATCTGGCCGATGAGCAGAAGGTGACGATCCGCGAGATCGCCCGGTCGAAGTTCGAGTCGATGACCCGCACCGATGGTGCGCAGGGTGTGCTCGCTCTGGCACAGCCGTTGCGCCCGACCCCGATCGAGGATCTGCTCGAACCCGAGCGCGACGGCACACCGCCGTTCTTGCTGCTCCTCGACGGCATCACCGATCCCGGCAACCTCGGCGCGATCCTCCGCACGGCGGAGTGTGCCGGCGTCACCGGGGTCGTGTTGCCCCGCCACCGTGCGGCCCACATCACCCCAACGGTGACGAAGACCGCCGCTGGTGCCGTCGAGCATCTGCGCATGGCGGTCGTTGGCGGTCTGCCCTCCGCGATGAAGACACTGTCGCAGCGCGGCATCTGGACCGTTGGTCTCGATGCCGGCGGCGAGCGCAGCATCTTCGATCTGCCTGTCGCCGATGAGCCCGTTGCGCTTGTGCTGGGTGCCGAGGGTCCCGGCCTGTCTCGTCTCGTGCGAGAGCGCTGCGACACGATCGCCAGCATTCCGATGGCCGGCGTGCTCGACAGCCTCAATGTCTCGAACGCCGCAGCGGTTTCGGTCTACGAGATCACCCGTCGTCGCGCTGAGGTATCGGGTGGAACCTGAGCCCGCGACAGGGATCGAACCTGCGACCTGCTGTTTACAAGACAGCTGCTCTACCAACTGAGCTACACGGGCGAGGGTCGGGAATCCGACCGGCTGACGTAGCGTAGGCCGCTCCGGCGCCACCTTTGGTCCGGAATCTGCGATGCTTGGACTGTTGCGCACACTCGCGCGGGTGTCGCTCACGAGGGAGTTTCTGATCGATGACTGCACAAGGACGCTACGCCGCCCCGGATTCGTCGTTCGGCCGTTCGGCCGGGAACGCAGCCGCCCGAGGCGGTGCACTGGTCGCTGTCGCCGTCGTGATCGGTTTTCTGCTGCTGTGGCAGGGCGGGGTCGGCGGCTCGGGCGATGCGGTGATCACTGCNNNCNGCAGCGAAAGTACTGACGCAATCGGCAGCGACACCGTCGACGAGGACACCCCGGGCGATGCCGCCGCCGCGACCGACGACGGCACCGGCGAGGATGCCGCTGCGCCAGACGACACGGTCGATACGGCGCCCGAGGAGACCATTCCTCCTGCGCCGGTCACCCGCCCGCCGGGCGATGTGAAGGTCGCCGTGGCCAACGGTGTCGGCGAGGCAGGCCTTGCGGGCGCTCGAGCGTCGGTACTGTCGACCACCGGCTATGTCACGGTCGCCGCAAACGCCGCAGCTGAGACTGCGCAGTCGCAGGTGTATTACGTGGAGGGCTACGGCGAAGACGCTGAGGCCATCGCCGTCGAGCTTGGGGGCGATGCTGCCGTGCTGCGCCCGGCCCCGAGCGACCCGGGTGCACTCGTCACCGACGCCACCGCGGTCGACGGCTTCCACGTCTTCGTGATCCTCGGCACCGACCGCGTGCTGGGCTGATCCCACCGACCGTTCGGCGGAGTCGATGAGTACGCATCCGCTCGCCGTTTTCTCGACAGCCCCTGGCCGAGGTGGCCTCTTCCTCGACTTCGACGGCACGCTCTCGGACATCGCGTCCACGCCTGAGGGGGCGGTACCGCGTCCGGGCGTGCCCGATCTGCTGTGCGAACTCCAANGGCGCTTCGGCCGCGTTGCGATCGTGTCCGGTCGCCCCGTCGCCTATCTGGCGTCGTACATCCCCGAGTCGGTCGACATCGTGGGGCTCTACGGCCTCGAGTGGCGATCCGGAGGCCGGCATCACACCCTGCGTGAAGCCGAGGAGTGGCGTCCGTTGATCCAGGAGCTCACCGACGAGGCAGTTGCCTGCTTCGGTGAGGCAGTCGTCGAACCCAAGGGCCTGTCGCTCACGGTCCACTACCGCACCGATCCCGAACTGCGGGCACCGATGCAGGCCTGGATCACGGACGTGGCGGAGCGAACCGGTGCCGAGGGGCGCCCCGCCAAGCACTCCTTCGAGGTGCACCCGCCGATTCGTCGGGACAAGGGCACGGCCGTCGTGGAATGGGCGGCGGACCTTGATGCGGTCGCGTACGTCGGTGACGACCTTGGCGACCTGCCTGCCTTCGACGGTCTCGACGTGCTCGCCGCTCGTGGCGTGGCGACGGTTCGGGTCGCGGTTGCGTCCGACGAGGCACCGCCGATCCTGCTCAACCGAGCCGACCATGTCGTCGAAGGCCCGGCGGGCGCGCAGTCGCTGCTCGAAGAACTCGTCGGACTCGTGGCGTCGGCGTCGGGCTGACTGACGCTCGTCATCGTCCGCAGGGCACCATGGGGGCGATGCACGTACTCGCCTGCGCCGACAAGTTCCGCGGAACCCTCACCGCCCCCGAGTTCGGGGAAGCGGTGGCGGCCGGTGCCGAGGGACATGAGGTCGTGATCCAGCCGCTCGCCGATGGCGGCGAAGGAACGCTTGATGCCTTTGGTGGGCCGAACCGGCGCACAACGGTCACCGGACCACTCGGCGATCCGGTCGATGCCGCGTGGCGGCTGTCGGGTGGACGTGCGGTGATCGAGATGGCGAGGGCGTCGGGTCTATCGCTCGTAGGCGGCGCTGACGGCAACGACCCACTCGAAGCGACCACTGCGGGAACCGGCGAACTGATCGCCAAGGCGGTCGAGGCAGGCGCGAGTGAGATCATCGTCGGGNTGGGTGGCTCGGCGACCACCGACGGGGGTCTTGGCGCACTCCGGGCCCTGCCTGCCCCGTCGCGGCTGCGTGGGGTGGATCTGGTCGTGGCCTGCGACGTCGAGACGCGCTTCACGGACGCAGCTCAGGTGTTCGGGCCGCAGAAGGGAGCGACTGCGGCCCAGATTCGTTTGCTCACCGCTCGGCTCGAACGCCTGGTCGATGTGTACCGGTCCGAGCATGGAGCCGATGTTGCGGATGTCGTAGGTGGGGGAGCGGCGGGAGGGCTCGCCGGTGGTCTCGTCGCTGCGGGGGCTCGCCTTGAGTCGGGAGCGGCCCTGATCGCTGACGCCGTCGACCTGTACGACAAGATCGAGAGCGCCGACCTTGTCGTCACCGGCGAGGGCAGGGTCGATGCGACCTCATTCGACGGCAAGGTGGTCGGCGCGGTGATCGAGCTCGCAGCGGCAGCCGAATGTGACGTGCTCGTGATCGGTGGACGGATCGACGACGATGCCCGACACCGCCTCGATGATCTCGGTGTCGCGTGGGTGGACCTCGTCGACGTTCATGGCGAGACGACAGCGATGACGGCGACCGCCGATGCCGTGACTGTGTCGATCAGCGACGTCCTTTCGCGCTGACTGCCCAGCCGAACAGGGCGATGACGATCACCACGAACAGCCCGAAGCGGATCAGCTGCAGTGCGCTGGAGATGAACCAGTCGAGCACGGTGAAGGTCCCCCAGAGGGCGAGCGCGCCGACGGCAATCTTCGCTGCGAGAGGAACTCGGGGCGCTGGCGGCGATGCGTCCGGACGATCGAAGTTCATGCCCCGATGGTAGAGGCCGGAGGGTCCGCCGGGGTCCGGGGCCACCTGTCCGACGAGGGTTCGCTGACCTAGGGTCGTCGCTCGTGGCGCTCGTCCGAATTCCCAACACCTTGCGTTCTCTCACGGGTGGCGTGGGTGAACTCACGGTTGACGGTGCCGATCTCGCTGCCGTGCTGGTTGCGCTGGAGGCCCGACACCCCGGCTTCGAGGAGCGGTTGATGACTGACGATGGTCGTCTGCATGGCTTCGTGAACGTCTTCATCGATGACACGGAGTGCCGTCGCCTCAAGGGTCTTGCGGCTTCGGTCGGCGCCGGCACGGTCGTGTCGATCGTCCCAGCTGTTGCGGGCGGGTGATTGCGTCGTTCCTGGTTGCGAACCGGGGGTTCGCGGGGTTGACTTAGCAGTCGCGGCACGAGAGTGCCAGCGCCCTGAACCCAGTCCTCCGGAGGAATGATGGCGAAGACCATTCAATTCGACGAGCAGGCCCGCCGTGGCCTTGAAGCGGGCATGAACCAGCTCGCCGACGCCGTTCGTGTCACCCTCGGCCCGAAAGGCCGCAACGTCGTGCTCGACAAGAAGTGGGGCGCCCCCACGATCACCAACGACGGCGTCTCGATCGCCAAGGAGATCGAGCTCGAGGATCCGTTCGAGCGCATCGGCGCCGAACTGGTCAAGGAAGTCGCGAAGAAGACCGACGACGTCGCAGGCGACGGCACCACTACCGCCACCGTCCTCGCGTGGTCGATGGTCCGTGAGGGTCTGCGCAATGTGGCCGCCGGCGCCAACCCGATGTCGCTCAAGAAGGGCATCGAGGCCGCCGTCGAGGCCGCAGTTGCCTCGATCCGCGAGAACGCTCAGGACGTCTCCGAAAACAAGGACCAGATCTCCAACGTCGCCGCCATCTCGGCTGCCGATGCCGAGATCGGTGCCACGATCGCCGAGGCGATCGACAAGGTCGGCAAGGACGGTGTGATCACGGTCGAGGAAGGCCAGACCTTCGGTCTCGAACTCGATTTCGTCGAGGGCATGCGCTTCGACAAGGGCTACATCTCGCCCTACTCGGTCACCGATGCCGAGCGCATGGAAGCCGTGCTCGACAACCCCTACATCCTTTTCGTGTCGGCCAAGATCAGCAACGTCCGTGAGCTGGTCCCGGTGCTCGAGAAGGTCATGCAGTCGAGCCGCCCGCTCCTGATCGTCGCCGAGGACGTCGAGGGTGAAGCCCTCGCCACGCTCGTGGTGAACAAGATCCGTGGCACCTTCACCTCCGTCTCGGTCAAGGCGCCGGGCTTCGGTGAGCGCCGCAAGGCGATGCTGCAGGACATGGCGATCCTCACCGGTGGTCAGGTTGTCAGCGAAGAGGTCGGTCTGAAGCTCGATGGTGTCGGTCTCGACATGCTGGGCCAGGCCCGCAAGGTTGTCGTCACCAAGGACGAGACCACCATCGTCGAAGGCTCCGGCGACGGCAGCGACGTCGCCGGCCGCATCGCCCAGATCAAGGCCGAGATCGAGAACACCGACTCCGACTACGACCGCGAGAAGCTGCAGGAGCGCCTCGCCAAGCTGTCGGGTGGCGTGGCCGTCCTCAAGGTCGGCGCCGCTACCGAGGTGGAGCTCAAGGAGAAGAAGCACCGCATCGAAGATGCCGTCTCCACCACCAAGGCCGCCATCGAAGAGGGTGTCGTCGCCGGTGGCGGCACCACCCTCATCCGTGCTCAGGCCGCAGTGAACGCCATGATCGGTTCGATCGAGGACGCCGACGCCGCTGTCGGTGCCCGCATGGTCGCCCGTGCGCTCGAGGGCCCGCTCACCCAGATCGCCGTCAACGCCGGCATGGAGGGTGGCGTCGTCGTCGAGCAGGTGCGCTCGCTTGAGGGCAACAACGGCCTCAACGCTGCGACTGGCGAGTACATCGACATGGTCGAGGCCGGCATCATCGATGCCGCCAAGGTCACCCGCTCGGCACTGCAGAACGCAGGCTCGATCGCGGCGCTGTTCCTCACCACCGAGGCCGTCATCGCCGACGCCCCGGACGAGGGCGCCGGCGGCGGCATGCCCGACATGGATTTCTGACGTAGGAAGAAATCCCAAGGATCAGCGGGGTCATGGATTCGGCCCCCGTCCTCAAGTATGACGAACGGCCCCCGCCACGGTGGGGACCGTTTCGCGCACGGGCACGTGCGCTACCGTCTCGGCATGGACGCACCGGATCTGCATCCACTCAACGCTGCGCTCATCCCGTTGCTGGGTACGTGGCATGGGCCGGGGGAGGGCGCCTACCCGACGATCCGATCGTTCTCGTATGGCGAGACGCTGACCTTCGGGCATGTCGGCAAGCCGTTCCTTGCGTTGCAGCAGCGCACCCAGGAGCGCGAGTCGGGTCTACCACTGCACGCCGAGGCCGGTTATCTGCGACCTCAGGGCGATGGGACGATCGAACTCGTGTTGAGCCAGCCATCAGGCATCGTCGAGATCCACACCGGGACGGTCGCCGAGACCGAGGCGGGAGTCGACGTCGACCTGACCGCCGAGGCGGTGCACCTGTCGCCGTCGGCGAAGATGGTGCGCGAGACCCGCCGCCGGTATGTGGTCGAGGGCGACACGCTCACGTGTGACTTTTGGATGGCGGCGATGGGTGAGCCGCTCACCCATCATCTCCGGAGCGTCTTGACCCGTCAGCCCTGACGAGCGACGCCGACGCATCGGGATCTGTACGTGGAACGGCCGAGCGGCTCGATCGAGATCGAGCCGATGCCAGAGTCTCAGGCGTAGCCTGACGGCGTGAGTTCGCGATCGCGCGCCGAAACGAGGCTCGTCCGGCCCTGGTCCGCCGACGACCCGTCGCGGGGCCGTCGACCAGTCACCCTCGCCACCGAGGAGCCGTTGGCGATCGAGCTCGACGGCACGAGAGTCGCGACAACCATGCGAACCCCGGGCCACGACTTCGAGCTCGCCGTCGGTTTCTGCCACAACGAAGGGCTGCTTGCTGGCCAACCAGTCGTCGAAGTGAAGTACTGCGCGAATGGTTCGGCGGCGGCGTCCGCCTTCAACATCGTCACGGTCTCGACCGGCGGCCGTGCCCCGGAGCCGACCCCGAGGCTGGCAACGACGACGTCCTCGTGCGGTTTCTGCGGTACCGACAACATCGATGAACTGGCGGCGATGCTCGCACCGGTCGAGGGCGACCCGGTCGAGTGGGGCGCGTTGGCCGCCGGTCCCGAGGGCTTGCGACCGATGCAGGAACTGTTCGACACGACCGGCGCGGTGCACGCAGCCGGCGTGCTGGATCCCGATGGTGCCGTCGTGTTGGCCCGAGAAGATGTCGGTCGTCACAATGCGGTCGACAAGGTGGTGGGCCGACTCGTGCTGGATCGGCAGGTCCCTGCGACGGGACGGGCGGTGGTCGTCAGTGGCCGGGCCAGTTTCGAACTCGTGCACAAGGCCTGGGCGGCCGGTTTCCGCGCGCTCGTTGCCGTGAGCGCGCCAACGGCGTTGGCGGTCGCAACCGCCGAGCGCGCCGGGCTGCAGTTGGCTGGTTTCGCGCGCGACGGCTCGCTCGAGATCTATGTCGATGCGTGATTCGTTGGCCGCCGTTTCGTTGCTCGGTGTCCCGTACGACGCGCACTCGTCGTTTCTTCGCGGCCCGGCCGGCGCTCCGACGGCGGTCAGGGCTGCGCTCGATGGCGGATCCGCCAACTGGTGCACCGAGCGGGGGATCGATCTCGATCCGGTGAAGGGTGCCGCATGGCGGGACCTCGGCGATCTCGATCTCCCTGAGGAGGTCGAGCCGGCCTTGACCATCATCCGGGAGGCGGCCGCAGATGCGATCGCCGGTGGGGGTCGGCTGGTTTCGATCGGCGGCGATCATCTCGTCACATGGCCGCTCGTCCAGGCGATGACCGGTGAGCATGACGGGCTCACACTCCTGCATTTCGATGCCCATCCGGATCTCTACGACGAGCTCGACGGCGACCGGTATTCCCATGCGTGCCCGTTCGCTCGGATCATGGAGGAGGGCAAGGTTGCCCGTCTCGTCCAGTTCGGGATTCGCACCATGACCCCACATCAGCGGGCGCAGGCCGAACGCTTCGGCGTCGAGGTCCACGAGGCTCGCGAGGGCGTCGTGTCGATGCCGTCGATCGACGGTCCGGTGTACGTCACGATCGACATCGACGTGCTCGACCCGGCGTTCGCCCCGGGCATGTCGCATCACGAACCCGGTGGTTGGTCGACTCGGCAGCTCCTTGATGCATTGGCCGCCATCGCGCGGAGCGACGCCGTCGTCGTCGGGGCGGACATCGTCGAGATCAACCCCGAGCGTGACATCAACGGCCTGACCGCCATGGTCGGGGCCAAGCTCGTCAAGGAACTGCTCGAGCTGGTCGGTGTTTCGGGCAGCTGACCACTGTCGACGGCGCAGATCGACGATTCCTCATTGTCTCGGTTAGCCTCTCCGGTGCTCCGCTTCGGCGGTGCACGACTTCTGGAGGGAACACCCCATGTCCAAGCGACTTCTGCAGCTTCTTGCGCTGCTTCTCACGATCGGTCTCTTCGCCGCCGCGTGCGGCGACGACGATGGCGACAGCGCTCTCGGCCTTGTCAGCTCCGGCACGCTGACCGTGTGCACCGACGTCCCGTATCCGCCGATGGAATTCGAAGATCCTGATGCTGAGGGCGGGTTCACCGGCTTCGACATCGAGCTCATGCGCGCCATCGCCGACGACCTCGGTCTCGGTCTCGCGGTTGCGACCCCGGGCTGGGACGCGATCACGAGCGGTCTCGCCAATGAGGCTGGCGACTGTGACATCTCGGCTGCGTCGATCACCATCACCGCCGAGCGCGAAGAGAACATCGACTTCTCGGAGCCGTACTTCGAGGGCAAGCAGTCCCTCCTCGTGTCCGACGACAGCAGCGCCTCGGCCCTTGCTGATCTCAGCGCGGTCGCGGTCCAGTCCGGAACCACCGGTGAGATCTGGCTTCAGGACAACACGCCTGACGGTGTCGAGGTCGTTGCGTTCGACGACATCGGTGCGCTGTACCTTGCGCTCGAGGCTGGCGACGTCGACGGTGTGATCACCGACCTTGTCGGCAACCAGGGTTACGTCGACGACATCGGTGGGGCGATGGTCATCGAGTCCTACGCCACCGAAGAGTTCTACGGGTTCGCCGTTCAGGAGGAGGGCGCTGAGGATCTCCTCGCCGCCGTCAACGAGTCCCTTGCCAAGCTGCAGGGCAACGGCACCTACGACGCCATCTACGCCGAGTGGTTCCCGGGCGCCTGAGCCTGACCACGCGTAGTTGATCCAATGAGGGGTCGGGCCGTAGGGTCCGGCCCCTCACCGATTTTCGCCCCATGAAGAAGCTCAAGCCACGCCAACGCGTTCTCGTCTACCAACTCGTGATGTACGGCCTCGCTGCCGGTGTCGTGTTGGTCGTGGTGACGCAGGCCGATTGGCCGAAGATCCAGAAGAACTTCTTCAACACCGAGATCGCGGCCGACATGTTCCCCGAGGTGGTCACCTCGGCCGTCAAGAACACGGCGCTCTACACCGCACTGTCGTTCGTCCTGGGCATGGTGTTGGCGCTGGCGTTGGCCCTGATGCGGCTTTCGAGCCTCAAGCCGTTCCGAGCCTTCGCCATCGGCTACATCGAGCTCTTCCGAGGGCTTCCGGCGCTTATCACCTTGCTCTTCGTCGGGTTCGGTCTTCCGATCGCGTTCAGCGGATTCCGTATTCCGGGTGGCGTGCTCGGCAGGGGCTCGGTCGGGTTGGCGCTCGTGGCCGGTGCCTACATGGCCGAAACGATCCGAGCGGGCATCGAGGCCGTGCCGAAGGGCCAGACCGAAGCGGCCCGGTCGCTGGGCATGTCACAGACCCGCACGATGTTCACCATCATCCTGCCGCAGGCGTTCCGCATCATCATTCCGCCCCTCACCAACGAACTCGTCCTGTTGATCAAGGACACATCGCTGTTCTTTATCTTGGGCTCCACGCCGGGAACGAAAGAACTCACCAAGTTCGCNCGTGACTTCATGAACGCCGAGCGCAACGCCACACCGTTGACGGTCGTCGCCATCTTGTACCTGCTCATCACGCTGCCGTTGACCTTCCTGGTGCGGCGCCTCGAACGATCGGCGGCAAAGGCCCGATGACGCACGCAATCGATGTCCGCAATCTGCACAAGGCCTTCGGTGACCTCGAGGTGCTCCAGGGGATCGACTTCACCGTCGAAACGGGTGAGGTCGTCTGTGTGCTCGGGCCATCAGGATCCGGGAAGTCCACCCTGCTTCGGTGTCTCAATCGGCTCGAGGAGCCGAACGGGGGTCAGATCCTGATCGACGGTGAGGACATCACCGACCCCGATGCCGATGTCGACCAACTCCGCACGAACATCGGCATGGTGTTCCAGCAGTTCAATCTGTTCCCGCATCTGACGGTGCTGAAGAATCTCACGGTTGCCCAAACGGGTGTGTTGGGTCGTCCCAAGGCGGAGGCCATCAGCNTCGCTCGCGAGATGCTCGAGCGGGTCGGGCTCTCCGACAAGACCCACGACTATCCCGCCCATCTTTCNGGTGGTCAGCAGCAGCGGGTTGCGATNGCTCGGGCACTCAGCATGAAGCCGAAGATGATGTTGTTCGATGAGCCGACTTCGGCGCTCGATCCCGAACTCGTCGGTGAGGTGCTCGACGTGATGCGCACGCTGGCCGGCGAGGGAATGACCATGATGGTCGTCACNCANGAGATCGGCTTCGCNCNNGAGGTNGCNGACCGCGTCGTNTTCATGGACGCAGGCGTGGTGGTCGAGGAGGGTCGACCCGAGCAGGTGCTCGAACACCCCACTCACGAGCGGACGAAAAAGTTCCTGCGGATGGTCTCTGAGCACTGACCGTGCCGAGTTCGATNTACTTTTCTCTGGCTCTCGTTCGTCCGCCGACCCCGAGCGTGGTCGATGGTCTCCGAGCCGACGATGGCCCCGATCCGGATTTCGCTGCGTTCGTCGACGAGCACGTGGGCTATCGGCGAGCGTTGGAAGCGGCGGGTGTTCGAGTCGAGGAGATGGCGCCGCTCGATGCGTTCCCCGACGCCGTTTTCGTCGAAGATGCAGCGCTTTGCCTCGGTTCGCATGCGATCGTGCTGCGGCCGGGCGCGCCGAGTCGGTTCGGCGAGGCGGAGGCGATCACCGCTGATCTCGAGGCCCGGTTCGCGACCGTCGCCCGAGTCGACGACGGGTTCGTCGATGGCGGCGACATCTTGGTGACCGACCGAGAGGTGCTGGTTGGCCTCTCTGCCCGCACGAATGCGGCCGGCGCGGAAGCGCTCGCAGCCGCCGTGGCCCCGACCGGCCGCCCGGTTCGGGTGGTGACGACCCCGCCCGGCGTCCTGCACTTCAAAACNGANTGTGCGGTCATCGGTGCCGNCGTGATCTTCTCGACGNCCNGGTTGGCGGCCAGCGAGTGTTTCGACGGCTACGACGTGCTCGTGTGCCCATCCGGGGAGGAAGCGGCGGCCAACATGATCAGAGTCAACGATCATGTGCTCATGCGTACGGGCTTCCCGCAGACCGAAGCACTGCTTCGAGACAGCGGCTACGACGTGATCACCGTTCGGGCCGACGAAGCAGCCCGCATCGACGGAGGCTTGTCCTGTATGTCGCTGCGCTGCGCTCCCTGACGACGGCTGCGGTCAGAGCGCGAACTCGAGCAGTCGTTCGTAGAGCGGGAGTGCCTCGTCGAGGATCGGGCCGAGTCGATCTGGTGTCGGGTGACTCGAGGGCCGATACGGCGAAAAGCCGGTCGAGGTGTGCACCGACGCGTACCAGGCGGGCGCCCAGACGCCGTCTTCGGGTTTGGGTCCGGCCGGCCATGACAGCATTGTCTCGTCGAACTTGAGGCCGAGTCGTTCGCAGACTCGTGCAAGAACGCCGGCGGGATCTTCGAGCAAGAGGTGGGAGTCGATCACCACGGGTGAGCCGCCATCGTTCAGCACGGCATCGAGCAACTCGACCTGTTCGACGAGACCGGTGTCGGCGAGTCCACAGTCGGGAAGCTGAACCGACAGCGACCGGAGCATGTCCCGAGGATCACGGGTGAGGAGGATGTTCTCGGTGCGGTGAAGCCAACCTCGGGGGACACCGTGGAGATGGTGCGCCATCTGTTTCATGAAGTACACGGGCGTGTCGATCGGTCCGAGGATGACCTTGTCGATCACCTCCGAGACGTCGGTGGATTGGGCGGCGACAACCTCGTCGAACATCGGGTGATCCCGGGCGGTGAGGTTGAGATAGTGGGCGTAGAACGGTTCGTCGTACACGGTGGTGTCGGGCCGTTGCCGCCATGCATACATCAACGCCGTCGAAACGTTCCGCGGCCCCGACCAGCACTGGATGCGGGTGACGTTGTCGGTTGCGTCGTCGGAGGATGTGCCGGGTCGCATGGTCATGGTGTGGTGTGACCGNTGCTCATCGACCGGCCACGTCGGCCTCGATGGCCGCCTCGTAGAGTTCGCGCAACCGGGTCGTCATCGGTCCTTGCTCGCCGGTGCCGATCGTGCGGCCGTCGATCGTGTGGACGGGGGTGAGCCCACCAAAGGTGCCGGTGACGAAGGCCTCGTCGGCGGCGTACACGTCGGTCAGCGAAAACGCGTGCTGGTGGACGGGGATTCCCGCGGCTTCGGCGACCTCGCAGACGAGTTCGGAGGTGATGCCGTTCAGGTTGTACTGGCCGGTCGCCGTGTGCAGGCCGTCACGGTCGAAGATGAAGAAGTTGGTGGCGTTGCAGGTTGCGACGGCACCGGTCGGGTCGAGCATCAGGGCCTCGTCGGCCCCCGCCGAGGTCGCCTGGATGAGGGCGATGACCTCATGCAGTTTCGAGTGGCAGTTGAGCTTCTGGTCGAGCATGTCAGGGGCCGGGCGCCGAACCGTGGCGGTGAACAGCGAGATGCCACGGTCGCGGACGTCGGGATCGGCTGCCTTGTGCTCGGCGATGATCACGATGTTGGGCCCGCCGATGTTGTTCGACGGATGCTGCGACGGCGTCTTCTTGTCGCCGCGGGTGATCATCAGGCGAACGTGNACATTGTCGTGCATGTCGTTGCGTTCGACGGTCGCCCGAAGTGCGGCCTCGATACCGTCCCGGTCGAGGCNGATGTCGAGCGCGATTGCCGCCGCCCCGGCGAACAGGCGGTCGAGATGACGATCGAGATGGGCGAAGACTCCATGGTGGAGACGGATTCCCTCCCAGATGCCGTCACCGACGAGGAAACCCGAATCGAAGACGGAGATCTTGGCTTCGTCTCGCGGAAAGAAGTCACCGTTGATGTAGATCTCGATCGTGGCGTTGCGCTCGTCGGCGAGGGCTTGGTGCGTACTTCGGCTCATGGGCAGCACGCTAGGCGAAGCTCACCGGGGCCACTGCCCCGACTCGGTGTTGTTGCGACCGTGGCTCGGTTCGGGCTGTATCTCGGCCGGCGGAAGCGAGGCCGGGGCCGACTGGCTCGTAAGCTTGCGAGATGCTCGATCCGGTCATGACCTCTGAGGGCGTCGCTGTCGTCCATCTTTTCTGCACCCGCACCCCGGGGACCGACGACGAGGCGGTCGTTGCGTCGGTCAAGGCGGCTCAGGCCGACGACGTCCAGGTCGTCACGGTGGCGGTGCTTGGGCACAAGGCCGAACTCTGCTTCATGGCGCTGCACCATGATTCGTGGAAGCTTCGCGACCTTCAGACCGGTCTTACCAACGCCGGCCTGGTCGTGGTCGACAGCTTCGTCTCGATCACCGAGGTGTCCGAGTACGCCCAGGGTGTCCCCGAGGAGATGAAGAACATGCGTCTCTACCCGGAGCTGCCGCCGGAGGGGAAGTCGGCGTGGTGCTTCTATCCGATGACCAAGCGNCGTGAAGCCGAGCACAACTGGTACCGACTCGAGTACGACGATCGCAAGGAACTCATGTACGAGCACGGCGCGTCGGGGCGACAGTTCGCCGGCCGGATCGTGCAGCTCATCACCGCCAGCACCGGCCTCGATGATTGGGAATGGGGCGTCACGCTNTTCGGTGTGAAGATGGACGACCTGAAAGACACCGTGTACACGATGCGGTACGACACGGCATCCGCCCTCTATGCCGATTTCGGGCCGTTCTACGCCGGAATGGTCGGTCCGGTCGATGAGATCATGGCCCGTACCGCCTGAAACGACAGGGTTCTTTGGGCTCTCGGCGAGATGCCGCCTGCCTTGTCGCGACACCGCAATCTGATGATCGAAAGCGCCGAAACTGTTGTTCTGGGTGTTCGGCGGCTACCCTTTACCCCGCAACACGGCCCCGCGGTGCCGTGCCCCATCCACCGCGACCTATCCCAAATGGAGGGGATTTACCCATGAAGCTTTCACGCAAGCTGATGATGCTGCTTGCCGTTCTGCTGTCGTTCTCGCTTGTCGCCGCTGCATGTGGCGACGATGACGACGACACCGCAGACGCCGGCAGCGATGATGCTGCAGACGCCGGCAGCGATGATGCTGCCGACGCCGGCAGCGACGACTACCTCGGTGACGGCTCGCTCGGCACCGTGGTTGTTGAGCCTGGCGCTCAGGTCCAGATCCGTTCGCTGAACGCGATCTCCGGCGATGTCGCCTTCCTCGGCGTCCCGAACCAGCGCGGTATCGAAGCCGCTGTCGCCGACTTCGGCGACATCAAGGGCTTCGAGGTCACCTCGGGCGAAGGTCTCGACGACCTCTGCTCCGCTGAGGGTGGCCAGGCTGCTGCGCAGCAGATCGTCGCTGACGAGCAGGTCGTCGGTGTCATCGGCACCTCGTGCTCGGGCGCTGCTGCTTCGGCTGCTCCGCTCATCAGCGATGCCGGCCTCGTCATGATCTCGGGTTCGAACACCTCGCCCGCGTTGACATCGGACCTCGCCGGTACCGCTGGCGAGACCTACCGTCCGGGCTATTACCGCACGGCGCATAACGACCTTTACCAGGGCGCCGCCATGGCCGCGTTCGTGTACAACGACCTTGGCCTCTCCACGGCTGCCGCCATCCACGACGGCGACCCCTACACCCAGGGTCTCGCTCAGGCGTTCGCCGATGCCTTCGAGGTGCTCGGTGGCACCGTCACCGGCTTCACCGGCGTGAGCAAGGAAGACACCGACATGGTTCCGGTCCTCACCGAGGTCGCGGCTGACTCGCCTGAAGCGCTGTTCTTCCCGATCTTCCAGCCGGCCGGCGACTTCATCGCTGACCAGGCCCCCGGCGTTGCCGGTCTCGAGAGCACCCAGCTCCTCGCCGCTGACGGTCTTTTGACCGACGGCTTCATGGAGCTGCCTCAGTCCGAGGGCCTCTACTTCTCGGGCCCTGACGTCCGCTTCGGTGAAAACCTCAACGAGTCGACCGGTAAGACCGCTGCGCAGGTCCTCGCCGACTACGAGGCCGCTCATGGTGAGCCCCCGTCGGCTGCCTTCTGGGGTCACAGCTACGACGCGGCAGCGATGCTGCTCGACGCTATCGACGCTGCGTCCTACGTTGACGGCGACGGCAACCTCGTCATCGACCGTGCCGGTGTCCGCGAAGCGCTTAACGGCGTCAGCGGCTACAGCGGTCTGATCGGTACGATCAGCTGTGACGACTTCGGCGACTGTGGCTCGCAGAAGATCACCGTGATCGAGCACGCTGACTCCGGCGACATCGAGGCCTCCAAGCAGGCTGTCGTCTTCGAGTACGCCCCGTAAGGGGATCGCTCCGTTCGGAGCGACCGACGCTGAGCCCCCGGGCTGAGCGTCGAAACACACCGCATGACGGCCCCCGTCCGCCGAGGTGGGCGGGGGCCGTTTGCGTTTCACGTCAACACGACACGTTTCGAGGGGGAAGCGTGACTACTGCAATGCGGTCCAAAGCCGCACCGAGAACCGGTGTCGACTGGTTCCTCGCGTTCTTGCGAGTGCTGCTCACCAGCCTCGTGCTCTTCGGTCTCTTGGCCTTTCTCTGGCAACAGATCGATCCGGACAATCCGCTCGCCTCGGCGATCAACCCTGACGCGAACCGGCTGAGCTGGGATGCGTTCCAGGGACTCGTGATCTCGGGTCTCTCGCAGGGCGCCATGTACGGGCTGATCGCCCTGGGCTACTCGATGGTCTACGGCGTGCTCGGGTTCATCAACTTCGCCCACGGCGAGGTCTTCATGGTCGGCGCAATGACCGGCATGATCACCTCGAACAAGCTCTTCGAAGCCGGCGTTTGGGAGGACAACTTCCTCCTCGCGATCCTGATCGCCGTGCTCGTCTCGGTCCTCTGCTCCACCGTCACCGCCGTCGTCACGGAGCGGATTGCGTACCGGCCATTGCGAGGCTCCCCCCGCCTCATTCCGCTGATCACCTCGATAGGGGTATCCTTCTTCATCCAGAACACCTCCGCAGTGCTGCTCGGACCGGGAGCCAAGAGCTACCCCCGCCTTCCCGATTGGCTCCGCGACGACATCGGCATCGGCCCCTTCGACATCGAGGGCAAGAAGCTGCTGGTGCTGGTTGTCGCCGGGGTGTCGATGGGTGCCCTCTGGTATCTCGTCGAGCGAACTAAGACCGGCAAGGCCATGCGTGCGGTTGCTGAGGACAAAGAAATCGCCTCGCTGATGGGCATTGACGTCGACCGTACGATCGTCACNACNTTNGCNGTCGGCGGTGCCATGGCNGGCGTCGCNGGCATCCTCTGGGGCATCNTGTTCGGCTCGGTCACCGAGTTCACCGGNTTCCTCCCNGGNATNAAGGCCTTCTCGGCCGCNGTCGTCGGCGGTATCGGCAACCTCGGTGGTGCCATGGCCGGCGGCCTCACCCTAGGCAGTTCCGAATCACTGGCACCCCAGTTGGTGCTCGAACCGCTCGGTGTCACCGGCCACACCCAGCTCAAGGACGCCGTGGCGTTCCTTGTGCTGATCTTCGTCCTGTTGGTCAAGCCCACCGGCCTCTTCGGTGAGCGTCTGTCGGCGGAGGATCGAGCATGAGTGAGACCATGAACACCGACGAAGCCGTCGTGCTGGCGCCTGCACGAGGTGCGCTCGATCAGGACTGGCGCAAGCTTGTCAACTGGGGACTGATCTGTGCCCTTGCGCTGATCTTCGTGTCTCTCACCGACATGCCCGACAAGCTCGACAAGCGCGTCATCGTGGAGCCGCTCCTCTCGATGGGCTACCTGTCGCTGATCTGGATTCCGATTGCCCTTGGCAACTTCGTCACTCGCGAAGTGGTCCTCGAAGGCATGACCCAACACAAGAAGGGTCTTCGGGAACTGGTCGCCGGCATCTCGGTCGGTGCGATCGGTGGCGCAGGGTTGGCCCTGCTGATCTGGCTGCTCGACACGCGCGATCTCAGTGATCCGCTCGTCAACTGGAACGACGCCCTGCTCGAAGTGCTCAGCTTCGGTGAGGGCGTCGGCTACGGAGCGATCTTCTGGATCCTCGCTTCCGCCGGTCTCGGTCTGGCCGGCGGCGCGTTCCACCTGCTCCCGGCGATCGCCAACCGACTCTTGCTCGCGATCGCGCTCACGATCGTGTTGACCGCATCGCTCGAATCGGCACTCGACGACATTTCCGAGGGTTTCCGGCTCGAATGGCTGTTTGAAGCGCTCTTCGAGAAGAAGGGCGGCCTGTCGGTGCAGGGTGCGGTCATCCTCACCGTGTTCGCGATCGCCTGGGTGCTCGTGCTGGGCGGACAGGCGAAGCGGGGCCGCGCTGCAGTGGCGGCTCGTCGAGAGGTGTCCCCGACGAAGGTCAACACCGTGGGGCTCGTGCTCATCGCCGTCGCTGCGGTTGTGCTCCCGATGTTCCTCGGTCGACTCACCAACGACCTGTTGACCAATGTCGGGCTCTTCCTGCTTCTGGCCCTCGGTCTCAACATCGTGGTCGGCCTCGCTGGCATTCTTGACCTCGGCTACGTAGCGTTCTTCGCAGTCGGCGGGTACACCACCGCAATTCTCACCTCACCGAACCGTGGCGAGGCGTGGCCGGAATGGATGCCCGACACACCATGGTTCGCCGCCCTCCTGGTAGTGGTCGTCTTCGCAGCGCTCACCGGCCTGTTTATTGGCGCACCGGTAATCCGGATGCGAGGCGACTACCTCGCAATCGTGACGCTCGGCTTCGG
>FUFK010038383.1_pt1 | contig 41806 bp, 41 predicted proteins | sample 1021851 | NCBI WGS metagenome assembly FUFK01 (sample SAMEA51879418, study PRJEB19060) | metagenome
TACGAGTATAACACCTTAGCAGGGTGCCGCTTTCAGCCACTCAGCCACCTCTCCAAGTCTTTAAATTTACATCAGGAATACTATGAACTCGATAGAAAAGATACAAGCTTATCTTTTAATACATTTAATCCTTTGTTTGAAACTGATGAAATATCGATAAATTCCTCTGGAAATGAACTCCATCTTTCAACAATATCTTCTGACGCAGTATCTATCTTTGTTCTCACGATTAACCGATCTTTTTCAAGAAGGTCCTTATTAAACCCTACAAGCTCATCCATCAATTGATTATAAACATCAATGGGGTTATTTTCTTCAACATCAATCATGAAAAGTAAAATTTTATTTCTTTCAATGTGTTTTAAAAATTGATGTCCTAATCCTTTACCCTTACTAGCACCTTCGATTAATCCTGGTATATCAGCCATCACAAAAGACTGGTATTCTCCATATTTAACTATTCCTAAATGAGGTTGCAATGTTGTAAATGGATAATCTGCTATTTTTGGTTTTGCCGTCGTCAACACCGACAAAAGTGTTGATTTTCCAGCATTTGGTAATCCAACCAATCCAACATCAGCTAAAACTTTTAATTCAAGCTCGACAGATAAAAAATCGCCTTTTGTTCCTTCTTGGGAAAATCTTGGAGTTTGTTGAGTTGCAGATTTAAAATGAACATTTCCTTTTCCGCCAATTCCTCCATAACAAATAATGTATGATTCATCTTCTTTAATTAAGTCTTTGATAATGGTTTGGTTTTCGATGTTTTTTATAATAGTTCCACAAGGAACTTGAATGATTAAGTCCTCTCCTGATTTACCAGTTTGATTATTAGATCCACCTGCTTGACCATTTTTGGCCTTGTACATTTTTTTGTATCGAATATCCTGCAAGGTGTGAAGGTTAGGATTGGTTTCGAAAATAATGTTACCACCTCTACCGCCGTCTCCGCCATTGGGACCGCCTTTGTCAATGTATTTTTCTCTGCGAAAGGCTACTGCGCCATCACCACCATTGCCTGCTTGAAGCTCAATTTTTGCATTATCGATAAACATGACTTATTAGAATTTGCTGATAATTTCATCGCCAAACTCAGAGCATTTTAATAAAGTAGCATTATCCATTAAGCGATGAAAATCATAAGTTACTTTTTTATTAAAAATTGCCTTCTCAAGAGCATATTCAATAGAATTTGCAGCTTCTTTCCATCCCATATAATTCAGCATCATAACAGCTGAAAGAATTACTGAAGATGGATTTACTTTGTCTAAACCAGCATATTTTGGTGCAGTTCCATGAGTTGCTTCAAAAATAGCATGTCCAGTTTTGTAATTAATATTTGCTCCTGGTGCTATTCCAATACCCCCAACTGCTGCTGCTGCAGAATCAGATAAATAATCACCATTAAGATTCATAGTTGCAATAACGTCGTATTCATTTGGGCGTAGTAAAATTTGTTGAAGAAATGCATCAGCAATAACATCTTTTATAATAATTTTTCCATCTAAAATAGCTTTTTTTTGAGCAGTGTTTGCCTCTTCAGTTCCTTTTTCTTCTTGAATTCTATCATATTGAGCCCAAGTGAATACTTTATCTCCATACTGCTCTTCAGCATGTGCATAGGTCCACTTTTTGAAATAACCCTCCGTAAATTTCATGATATTGCCTTTATGAACAATNGTAACTGATTTTCTGTTATTATCAATAGCATAATTCAAAGCTGCATCAAATAGCCTAATTGATCCTTCCTTTGAAATAGGTTTTATTCCAAATGAACTTGTTTCAGGAAATCGTATTTTTTTTGATTGATTAAATTCGGTCATTAATTCGATGATTTTATTGGCTTCATCTGAACCATTCTCAAATTCTATACCAGCATAGACGTCTTCTGTATTTTCTCTAAATAAAACAAAATCTACCCTTTGAGGGTTTAAAATAGCTGCAGGAGTTCCTCTAAACCATCTGACAGGTCTTACACATGCATATAAGTCTAATTCTTTCCTCAATGCAACATTTAAAGAACGAATTCCTCCACCAATTGGAGTTGTTAATGGACCTTTAATTCCAACTAAGTGTGATCGTAAAGTTTCTAATGTTTCTTCAGGTAGCCATTCACCATTTTTATCAAAGGATTTTTCACCGCAAAGAACTTCTAACCATTCTATTTTTCTAGCCCCGTGGTAAGTATGTTCAACTGCTGCATCAATTACTCGTTGAGCTGCTGCCCAAATATCAGGTCCAATACCATCTCCTTCAATAAATGGTATAATTGGTTGATCAGGAACAATTAACTTTCCATCTTTTATTTGAATTTTATCTGCCATTATAAACCTTTTAGCTTTTTTATTAGCCTTTCTTCAACATTTTTTGGCACAAATTTTGATAAATCTGTGTTGTATTCAGCTAACTCTCTTATAATACTGGAATTTAAATGTAGAAATTTTTCATTTGATACCATTAATATTGTAGAAACTTCAGAATTTATTCCATGATTAACATTTGCCATTTGAAACTCTAGCTCAAAGTCACTTACATGCCTCAAACCTCGAATTATAGCAACGGCTCCTTTATCTTGTGCAAACTTTACGACCAAATTATTTGGATTTGAAAATGCAGATACATTCTCAAGATCGCTTGTACATTCTTCAATCATTTCAACTCTTTCATCATGTGAAAAGAGAGGATTTTTATGTTGATTATCCGACACGCACATGTATACCTCATCGAACAACTTTGATGCTCTTTTAGCTATGTCGATGTGACCATAATGAATCGGGTCAAATGTTCCTGGATATATTATCCTTTTCATACTTTCCAATATAGTAAGTTTGTATCCCCGAATTTAGCAATTTTATCGAATCCTTCAAGCGTTTCCTTTGATGAGCATTCAATAGCTAATATGCCCCCCTTATTAAGCTTTTTAACAGCATTTTTGACAAATGAATTTAACTCAAAAAGTTCATAAGGTGGATCAGCAAAAATTATGTCAAAATTATCTGATTTTTTAATGAATCTATGAGCATCTCTTGCCATAAAATAAAATTGATTATATTTAAATTTTTTAGAATTTGAAATAATTTGATTTAAGTATTTTTTATTCAATTCTACAAAAGTGACATTTTTAGCGCCTCTACTTGCAGCTTCAAAGCCCATAATTCCAGAACCAGCGAAAATATCAAGAAAAGATTTTTTCTCTAAGGGGCCTATAGTATCAAAAAAACTTTTTCGACATATTGAAGTTGTCGGTCTAAAAGAGGAGTTTTTTAAAGTTTCAATACTAGAATTTCTAGATATTCCAGAGTTTATTTTTATCATTTTATTATTGAAATATATAGATGAATACTGTCAGAATTATTTTCAAGAAATGCTTTTCTTAGAGATAAGTTTTCATACGCACTCATAATAGATAGTGCATTTATGGAATTTTCAAAGCTGTTGAACTTTAAAACTACATTTNNGATTTGTTTGTTATCAACTTCCGATTCAAAAACTTTAAATTTAAGGTTCTTTTCAACTTCGAATAAGCCAATTAGTAGTTCATTAAAACTAATATTATTTCTTGAAAAAGTTGGATATGAATTAATTTGCTCAAATTCAACGCTATCGCCGTTGACAATAAATTCAGACTCTGTTAATAAAAAACTATTTATTTCAGAAAATCTATCTTTTAAAAATAATAAATTTTTAATCATTAAAATTGAGTGATTAGGTGAAAACTTTTCTTCAACCATATCTTCAAATACTACATTTGATTCATTGAAATTTGAAGGAGTTTCAATCCTTAAAAAATCAAAGTTTGAAAACATTGAAACTATCAATAAGAGAAACAAGAATGATAGAAAACCAGATGATAAATTTTTAATTATATTGTCAAATTTAAATCCTTTATCTAAAGGAGAATAAGAAGGAGTTTTAATATTGAATTGACCAGATACAATTTGTGCATTATTGGTCTCAGCAAAGTTCAATAATGGAGTTTTATTAAAAATATAATTTGCTAAATACTCAAAAATTTTTGTTTTGTTAAAAAATATAAACTTTAAATTTTGGTTAACTAAATCTGACTTTTTTATTTTTGGTATATCCAATAAGCCAATAATTTTTTCTTCTACTTTTTTTGATCCAGAAAAATTTAGCTTAAAAAACATAAAACCTTTTCTTGTATTTCCAAAAAATTGATATTTATTACCTATTTTTATTACAGAAAACTGTGAAGGCTTTAAGCCGACAGTTAAAATTGAAGACAATGGAACCATGTATTTTACACTTAAACCAAAATTGTTAAAATTTAGTTTTATTTTTTCCCTCAATAAATGATGTATTGCAACTGANTGAAATATATTTTTTGGGNTCTTTTTTTCTTCAGAAACAAAAAAGTAATTGGTAGTATTATCTCCCCATTTCAACTCGCTTTCTTCTTTGATTTGGTGATCAATATTATCATATTTTTTTGATCTGATAACAATGGAATGAGAAAGAATGGAATCATCGATAATAATAGAAGCTAAATTGTTTGTTAAATTAATTTCTTCGCTGATTTCATCTAATGCTCTGGCAATGATAGAATTGAGTTTTTTTGAATCATTTATTGTATTTGAAATACTTAAATGTAACTTAGCCTTAGATGCGAGTGATAGATTCTGTTTAGTTGATGATTCTGTAAATACAGATAGTGATTTATTATCTAATATAAAGTAAATCAATCAACTAATTATCCCAACTACGTGATCCGTCAATAATATAACCATGACTTCTTGTTTTAAGTGCAAAAAAACCATATCTATTATCACGATATGAGCGTATAGGACTAGAAACTCTAACAGAATTTCCTTCATCATTTATTTCAATAATATATGGTTTACCTGTCAAAGGACAGAAAAACTGCGTATCATCTGGTAAAAATGCAAAATTATATGGATCAGTTTCTTTTCTAAATCTTCTATCAAAATAAGAAACAGTTTCTACTCTTTCAAAAGTTGTTTCCTCGACTATCCCCAAAAACATTGGATCTTGCTGGACATCAAATAAATTTTTCTTTTGAACATAAACTGTATCTTCCATTCCGGTTTCCTCGGACATCATTAGTACTGTAACGGTGGTGTCAACAATAGTTTCTTTAGAAATTCTTCTTAAACCAAAAGTTGTATCGTATTCGACATCAAAACCTTTAGGAACGTCAACTAAAAATTCTTCACCATTTAGTTTAACAATCTGTTCTCCTAAAAAAGTTGAATCGGCCATTACTGAATCCCTCACAGCATTTACCAAAGTAACTGCCTTCTTTCCATCTGCTTCATAAGCTCCAGTAAGGATATTATAAAAATTTTCGACATTATAAACAGTCTGCATTCGAAAACGACTTTCTTCTTTATACATGTCCTCTTCCTCCCAAATTAAACTAGGAATGTAAATCACTAGTAAAATTAAAATAAAAATAAAGAAGGTTATTACTTCTAGGTAGTCGTTAAAAAATTTTTGTTTTGCTTTATCCATTTTNGGCTCCANCGAATTTACAATAATTCACAAACATAGCAATATATTAATCCTCAAATCTTTGAAATTTAATTTCTTTATTCTTTTGAATCTTTAAAAGATCTTCAATTGATTTTTTTTCATCACTACTTAATTTCGAAGGAACTTCAATCTGAATTTTCACCAACTGATCACCTCTTCTAGACTTTCCTATAAATGGAAAACCTTTGCCCTTAACTCTTAAAATTTGTCCTGGCTGAATACCAGTTGGTATTTTAAGCTTAGCAGTTCCATTTATTGTTGGTATATCAATTTTATCACCAAATACAGCTTGTGAATATCCTAAAACAACTTGCAATAAAACATCATTTCCATATCTCGAAAAGAATTCGTGATTTTCCTCTTCAAAAAAAACATATAAATCTCCAGCTTGGCCATTAATGTCTTCATTTCCCTGCCCATCTAAGGTCATATAATTTCCATCTTCAACTCCTGNNGGAATTTTAATTTTGATAGTTTCNTCNACAGGTTTCATGCCATCCTTGTTAGCTCCAGAGGGAATGTTATCTACCACCTTACCATATCCCTTACATTGAGGACAAATACTTGTTGATCTCATTTGACCAAGAAATGAATTCGTGACTTTTGTTACTTGACCACTACCACCACACATGGGACATGTAGTCAAAGTTAGTCCTTCAGCGCGCTTTAATCTTTTAATTTTAAGTTTTTTCTCTCCACCATTAACAATATCTTTATAAGAAACTATAATTTTTACCTTTAAATCAGCTCCTGCTCTAGGCCTGGATGAAGTTCTGCCCCCACCAAAAAATGATTCAAAAGGATTATTGCCGCCAAAAATATCACCAAATTGACTGAAAATATCATCCATATTCATTGAATTAAATCCAGATTGACCACCCATTCCATTAAATGCAGAATGGCCAAATTGGTCATACTGTCTTCTTTTTCCTTCGTCACTAAGAACTGAATAAGCTTCTGCAGCTTCTTTAAACTTTTTTTCAGCTTCCTTGTTATCTGGATTTCTATCTGGATGATACTTCATAGCAATCTTTCTGTAAGCTCTTTTTATCTCATTTGCATTTGCAGATTTGGAAACGCCTAAAATATCATAAAAATTGCTCATTTTTTATTTACCACCACTTTAGCATGTCTAATGATTAAATCTTTATACTTATATCCCGATTCGTATATTTCGACTATTAAATTGTCATCTGTTTTTGGATCATTAGTAGTTGTTAAAGCCTCATGTAATTCTGGGTCAAAATTATCTCCAACTTCACCAAATGGCTTAACACCTTTCACATCTAATTTTTTAATAAAATCATCTTTGACAAGCAAAAGAGCTTTAGTTATATCATCTTCTTTATATGATTCTATTCCCCTCGAAATGTTATCTAAAATTGAAAGAAAATCCATAATGAAACTTTTACCTTCATACTTTAATAATGACGATATTTCAGAATCTTTTCTTTTGCGATAATTATCAAACTCAGCCTTCAATCGGAGGTGCTTATCTTCTAGAGAAGATATCAGTAATTCTAAATCTTTTTTTGTCAGCTTTTTTATTGAGCTGGACTTTTTTGGTGAGTCGACACCATTTTTATTCTTTTTACTCATTTAAATTTCTCCTCATTGACTGATTGGAGGAATATAATCCAATAAATATTGAAAATCCAATAATCCACAACCACAAATAATTATCCAATTTTACGTTTACTTCAAAATATGAATTAAATGATATAAAAAAGTATTTANCAAATAAAAATGAAAAAATACTACCAAAAACAGAACACAGAATTGATTCAATATAAAAAGGAACTTTTATGAACATTCCAGAAGCACCATTGTACTTTAAAATATCGATGAAATCTTTTCTATTTGTCATTGAAAGATTNATNGTATTAGAAATGATTTGNTAAGAAAGAAATATNATCGCAATCACAAAAACTAAAAATAAGAAAATAGCTAAGTTTATNCTATCNTCTATNTCATCGATATATCTTCCTCTATATTCAATNTCATCAACAAAGTTNTANGNATTTATCNACTCAATTAATTNATCTACTTTNTCAAATTCAAAACTTTCTTCACTGATAAATACCTTGATTGATAAGGGCAAAGGATTATAACCCAACATTTCAACAACGTCTTCTCCAAATTCTTCTTTAAAAATAGCAGCAGATTTTTCTTTATCAATAAGCTCTGCATTAGCAATAATTTTATTTTCTGATAATTGATCAATAAAATTTAAATAATCATCTTTTTGAACTTCGTTTACCAAAAAAATTTCAAAAGTGTATTTTGATCTAAAAAAGTCGACAAGTGAGTTCGTATTATAACCAACAACAAAAAGTGAGCCTAAAATCGAAAAATTAATAAAAATTGTAATTACACATAAAAAACTGGCAAGCTTATTTCGATAAAAACTCTTAAATCCCTCTGAAATTAAAAAAGCAAACTGATCAATCATGAACTCACCAAACTTCCATTTTTAAGCTCAATTATTCTATAATCTCTATCCGATATAAGCTTATAATTATGAGTTGCCATTATAATTGAAGTTCCTTCTTTATTTATTTGCTCTAAGATTTTTAAAATTTTATGAGCTGCTGCGGGATCAAGATTGCCAGTTGGCTCGTCTGCAAGTAAAAGATTAGGATTTTTAACAATTGCTCTTGCAATACAAACTCTTTGTTGCTCACCACCTGATAGCTGCTCGGGATACTTGTACTTAAAATCTAACAAATCTGTCAATTCTAAAGCTTCTTCAACATTATCTCGAATCATTTTTCTTCCTGCTCCATTAATGTGAAGTGGTAAAGCAATGTTTTCATAAACTGTTCTTTGCTTTAAAAGTTTATAATCTTGAAAAATGACACCAATTTTTTTTCTCAGTTTGTGAATCTTATTTTTTTTTGTTTTTTTAGAATTATAACCTAAAACATCTATTTCCCCTTCTGAAGGAATAATGTCAAAGTAAATCATTTTTAGAAGACTAGATTTCCCTGAGCCAGTTGGACCAACAAGAAAGCAGAATTCACTATCTTTTACTTTTAAATCAATGTCATAAATACCGGATTCTTTGGAATAACTAAAAGAAATATTTTTAAACTCAACCATAAAACTGTAAATATAAAAACGTTATATATCCAATAAGAAGTATTGATGCTGTGAACTTATTCAGTCCTTTGTGAAGATAAATAAAAAGCATTAATGAAAGCAAAAATCCAACTCCTAAAAATAATTCAAAATTTACATTAGATGTTTTGACTGGAGTTACCAAAGCAATCGTTGCCAAAACAAATAAAATATTAAAAATATTCGAACCAATAATATTTCCTAAAGATATTCCAATCTCTTTTTTCGATAAAGCCATTAAGGTGACAAATAATTCAGGTAAGGAAGTTCCTATTGCAACAACTGTCATTCCTACTGCTTTTTCAGAAAAACCAAATTGTTTAACCAAAGGAATAGCTCCATTATCCACGAATAATACTGACCCGTAATAAAGTATAGTCGATCCTGCAATTATTCTCAAAACTGATTGATATGCTGGACAAACATTTTCATTTTCAAGCTCTCCATTACATGATGTGATATTAGGTCTTAAAAAACTAGCTATTATATAAACAAAAAATACCAAGAGAAGGCCTTGAGCCTCTTTAGAGTTAATTAAATTGTCCTGAAGAAAAATATATAACATCAAACATGCTAAAAGATTATAAATAAATGGTGCAATTGAGTTTTTTAAATCAAAGCTTATTTTAAAAAATATTGCTGGTAAACCAATAGCGAGACCAATATTTGCAATATTTGAGCCTAATACATTTCCTATAACGAAATCAGTGTAGCCTTGAAAGGCACTAATTAGACCAACTACAAGCTCAGGAAAGGAAGTTCCTATAGAAACTATGGTTAAACCGATAACAAGGTCAGAAACTTTTAATTTTTTAGCTAAACTTTTAGCACCATCAATTAAAAATTCGGAGCCAAAATATAAACCTAAAGATCCAAAGATTAAAAAAAATAAACTAGACAGCATCAATACAGTCCATTTTCATTTATGAAATCCCATACCTCTTTTGTCACCATGTACCTAATTGTCTTATCCGCTCTCCATCTAGCTCTTATGTTGGTTGATGAAATTTCAAATTGAGGTATGTTGGCAAAATTAACTCTATCTAAAACCCACTGAGGAATATTGCTTGGAGTAAATCCTGGTCTTGTTGCAACAATAATATTACATAAGTCTAAAATATCTTTTGGATTTTTCCAGTTGTGAAAATCCATCAATGTGTCACTTCCCATAAGAAAGTAAAAATCTTTTTTTTCAATATTTAATTCATCCTTAAAATGCTTAATAGAGTCAATTGTATAGCTGATATCACCTTTTTTAATTTCAAAGTCAGATATTTCAAAATTATCATTATTTATCAAAGCCATATCAAGCATTTTTAATCTTTTTTCTGGTGCAGACATTTTTCTGCCTTGCTTTATAGGAGATAGATATGCTGGTAAAAAAATTAATCTATCAAAATTTTCAGATTCGATTATTGTTTGAGCAATAAGAAGATGTCCAATATGAGGAGGGTCAAAAGTTCCACCAAAAATACATGTTTTCATATAATATAGCCTTTTTTAAGAATTATCTTTTATAACGCTCAAAGCTTGTTCTTTAAATGACTCAGTAACTACAGACTGCTCATTCTTTTCAAGGTCAGTAAGAAATTGCTTTGCTTCATCTTTCTTATTCTGAAGTGCTAAACACCTAATAATTTCCATATTTGCATCGTTAAAAAACTTTGTATCATAATACTCATTTATAACGATTTCGTAAGAGACTATTGCCGAGTCATATGCTTTTAACTTAACGTACAGTTTGCCAGTTTCCATACTTTTCTCTGCTAGGCGTGTTCTAAGCTCAATTATAAGCTTGTCAGCATCTTTTGAATGTTCAGAACCTGGATAGTCATCAAGAAACTCTTGAATTTGTGATATTGCTTTTTTGCTAGAATCTTGATCATGATAAAAGTTTGGTGATAAAAGCATTAAAGTTTCACATATGCGCCATCTAGATTTTTCAATGTAAGGACTAAAGCCCATTCTTGATACAAGCTTTTCAAATTCAATAAGCGCTAGTTCATAGTCTTTATTTAAAAAGTATGATTCGGCTAAAAAGAATAGTGCATCGTCTCCTAAGTCAGTATGTGATGCTCTTTCGACAATTATATTGAACTGCTGAGAAGCCTTAACATATTTTGCTTCTTCAAAAAAGGATAGTCCATCGTCAAATCTTGTTTTATAAGGGATATTATCATCGAAAGGATTTGATATCCCACAACTAGAAAGCAGTAATATAGACAATACTAGAATTAATCTAAATATCATAAACAGACCTTAATGAGTTTTAAATTTAACCTAGAAAGATCCACTTAAAGAGAATCTGACCATGTTTGAATGAGGATCAAGTTCACCACCAATTACATAACTTATATCAAATGCAATAGCACCTAAATCTGCACCTAGGCCAAGTGTAGTATAATTTAAATCGCCAGATGGGTCACTAAGAAATCCAGCTCTCAAAGCAAAGTCTTCAACAAGGAAATATTCAGCTCCAAGGTTTGTTACAACAGTTTGGTCATTAAGTTCATAATTTAAATCAAATGCGACAGTAGCTTGACCTTCTAAGGTTAGTAATGATAGTCCTAAACCCAAACGAGTTGGAAGCGGATCTTCTTCACCATCGTCAAAACTTACACCCGGTCCGACATTAGTTAATACTGCACCAAGCTTAAGATTAGGATTATCCATAGCATTATGTTTAAAGTAACCTACATCTACTGCAAAACTACCACTAGAAGCATCTAAACTGTTTATGACAGCTAACTCCTGATAAAAATATTTACCATTTACACCCCAAGAAGAAGTATCGTCAATTTGCTTCGCATAAGATAGATTGAGTGCATACATGTAACTAGAAAATGATCCAAGTTCGTTTCCATTTGCATCAGTGCTAACTTGATCACCAAGATTTAAATATGTAAAATGACCACCAATGGACTCACCATCTCTAAATGGCATTGCAAAGGTTAAGAAATCATATGACATATCATCAACAAGGTTAGGTAAATAGCTAGTGTGCATAAAAGAAAACTCTTTTGAAGATAAATTGGTTAATCCAGCTGGATTATAATATGTTGCATAAGCGTCATTGGCAACACCAATTTGAGCCTCTCCCATGGCGTTTGATCTAGCACCTGGATTTATTGTTAAAAATAAAGAACCCGCTTGACCTTGCGCAAAGGACAGTTGGGAAAGTAAAATTAGCGATAAAATAATGTGTTTTGTTCTCATAATACAATAAAGATAATTATAAATCAGTAAAAGAACAAAGGAATATATGTTATAATTAGTACTCCGATTAATCTTATAAAAAAGAAAGGTAAAGTTGCGCTATAAATAGTAGGCATATCCTTATTAAATCTATATGATGACAAATATAAATTCATCCCTACTGGAGGAGTTATATAGCCAAGTTCAAGATTTGCAATAAATATTATTGCTAAATGAAATGGGTCAATTCCAAAATATGCTGCCAAAGGTGCAATTAGAGGTACTACCACAATAATAGCTGAAAAAACATCCATCAAACAACCAATAATTAAAAGTAAAATGTTAAGAGCTAAAAGAAATATTATCTTTGAAGAAATAGTGTTTTGAACAAAATTGAGTATTTTTAATGGAATTTGAGCATCTACTAAGTAACCTGTAAAACCCATCGCAAAACCAAGAATGATAAGCACACCTCCAACAAGCGTAGAACAATCAATTATTATTTTAGGCAAATCCTTGAAAGAAACATCTTTAAAGATATAAAGCTCAACAATTAATACGTATAAAACCAATAGCGCAGCACTTTCAACTAGTGTGGCAAAACCAGAAAATAGACTTAAAATAATTAGCACTGGGATAGCAATTTCCCACTTCGCTATTTTTGCAGAATTGTAAGCATTTTTAAAATTAAATTTTTCTATTTTTTTATTTCTTGGTAGCATATAAAGGCCATAAAAAAACATTATACTCATTAAAAAAATAGCGGGAATTAATGCTTGTTTGAACAGCTCCAGCGGATTTATACCAGCTGTAACAGAATAAATTATTGCTGGTAAACTAGGTGGAAAAAGTAGACCTAATGATCCTGCTGTTGTAATAATACCTAAAGAAAATCTTTTTGAATAACCATCATGAACCAATATTGGGTATAGTATTGCTCCCAAGGCCAGAATAGTAACTCCTGAACCTCCAGTAAGAGCAGTAAAAAAAGCACATAGAATAACTACAATCAAAACTGTAGATCCCGGAAGCCACCCTAAACTAGATTTAAAAAATTTAATCAACCTATCAGAAATATTACTTTCAGCAAGAATGTATCCTGCTAAAGTGAATATGGGAATTGCTGCTAAGGTTGGTGAAACAACAATTCTATATGCGCTGTCACTTATTGTAGAGATTAAATCGTAATTCGTAGCCCAATCTGTTGGTTCTGATAAAAAGAAAAAAATTGCTAAGGAGGCTAACAAAATAAAAATCGGTAATCCAAATGCAACCAAAATTATAGAAAAAATTATTTGAGACCACAAAAGCAAAGGATTTGCAAAAGGAAATTGCCAATAATACAATATTAAAGTTGGAACTATAGAAAAAATTGACACAAATAATCTATATCTTAAATCCGAACTACAAGTTAAAATCATTTGATACCAAATTAAAATTAACCCAATAGGTATGATAGATTGAGCAAACCATGAAGGAATAAATGGTGCAATATAATCAGGATATTGAAAACCTATTTGTATCATTTTTAAATATGATACAGATAAAACAAATACCACAGATAATGAAAAAATATGTACAAAAAATTGAGATAAACTCACTTTTTTCATTGATTTAAAAACTGGTTCTCTCACAACAGATAATAATTTGTTAGATCTTGCAGCTATTACAGCTCCAATGAAACCTATCCATAAAGTCATATGTTGAACAATTTCCTGAGAAGCAGGAATTGAAAAGAAGTTTATATATCTAGCAAGAATCTGAAATATTGGAAATGATATAAGAATGAAAAATAAGGACAAACAAAGCCAGTCAATTAATCTATTTAAAAAATTATTCATTAATTGCAGAAATCACTTTTTCGTAAATTTCAGTCGATAAAAAAGTTTCAACGACATCAGGTGTAATTTCATCTTTAAAGTCATTCCATATAGCAATTTCTTCTTCTGAAGGTTTTTTGATTTTCATACCATATTGCTGCATGACCTCAATAGCTTTTTTTTCCATTTCTCTTCCACTTTTCTGATACTTCTGTCCAATGTCATTAGCAATATCCATCATTATTTTTTGGTTCTCTGGACTTATTTTTCTCCAAACTCTTTCATCGACAATTACTGCTCCAACAAATGCTCCCCATTTTAAATCAAGCATATTAGGCATTAAAGCAGACCAACCTGAACTAAGAGATAAAATTGGTACCGTCTGCATACTATTTATCATTCCAGTTTGTAAAGATGTTAGAATATCAGTTTCTGATACTGGTACAGCATTAAATCCAAATTTTTTAAAAAGTTCTACTGTGATATAATCACCCGCTGTAGTATAAATTTTTGCATCCATTAAGTCTTTAGGCACTGATATTTCTTCTGTAGAAAACCAATAAACCCAACCAATATCAACTAGAAAAAGTAATTTGAATCCACTTTGAGATAATCCTTTTGATATATCATCGAACATCACAGATTTTACTTTATCAATTTCATTATAATTTTGAAAACCCATTGGAAGCGTGAAAGCTTGAATTTGATCTGTCAATTCAGCAAGCCCTATTGATGACATTGCCGAAGCTTGGATCTGTCCTACTCTCATTTTTCTGATAGTGTCTCTTTCGCCACCAACAACACCATTTGGGTAAATTCTTAACTGTACTTGGCCTGCAGTTTCTTGCTGCCATCTCTGACCCATTTCGAACAAGAGATTGTAGTATTCAGTACCTTCTGGAGCTACAGTGGCAAGTTTAATTATTATTGGTCTAGCAAAAACAATATTTGATAAAAATAAAATTGTAAATATATTTTTGAGTATCTTCATTGAAATAATTTACATATAAAATAAATCATCTACTCTTGATTTTAACCATTTGGCGCGGGACTGAGATAATTTATTTGACTGCTTTAAACTTTTGTCCTTATTAACATCAATTTTTATTGCCTTATCCAGTAATTCAATGAATAATTTTTTATTTTGTTTCGACACAGCATAATTTTCTGCTAAAGTAACATAAATTGAAGCATTCAAACCGTTTGACTGTTTTTCAGCTAAGTCAAAATAAGATAAAGCTTTTTTTTGAGCATTTTTGTCACCACTAAGATCATTGAGGTACACACTCATCATGGCAGCACTTAAGGTACCATTTTGCCAATTTGGATCAACATCAATAGCATTTTCAAGCAACCATTTAATATTTGGTAAATCAATTAAGTATTGAGGGTCTCCTTGACTTGCTTGAATAGCACCTGCTAAAGAACCGCTTAGCCAATACAAATAGTCTATATCTTCTTTTTCAAAGTCTATTTCTTCTCTATTTCTCATTCTTTGAGGAAAATTTTCATACTTTACTTCCAAAGCATTTAATAAATAATTCCTAGAAACAATAAATAAGTCTAAAGATTTTGAATAATAATTTCTTGATTTATAGTAATCAGTATACATCAACCTATCTCCCTTTTCCATCAAAATTCCGTACGCATATGTAATTCGACTCTTTGATGCATTAAGATAGAAAAGTTGATTATTGGGATTTTTCTGAATTTTTCTTTTTTGAGACTCAAAGGATAGTGGTAATGCAATCTCTGCGACTTCTGAACCTACCATCATTTTATTATTGACAGCGCAACTGTTTAAAATAATAAAAGTAAAAATTAAGGGAGTTTTATTAATGAATTTTTTTAAAAAATCATTCATATATTGGAAAAGATGAACATAATTCATTGACATGCTTTTTGATTGATTGAATTTTTTCTTTGTTATCATGATTTACAATCACCTGGTCAATTAAATCAACGATAATTTTTACCTCGTTAACTCCCATTCCCCTTGTCGTGATTGCGGGTGAGCCTATTCTAATTCCACTTGTGACAAATGGACTTTTAGGATCATACGGAATCATATTTTTATTGACCGTAATACCTGCTTCATCTAAAGATAATTCTGCTGCTTTTCCAGAAATATTTTTGTTTTGCAAATCTATTAACACTTGGTGAGTATCAGTACCTCCAGAAATTAAATTGTACCCTTTTGATAAAAACTCTTCTGCAAAGCATTGTGCGTTATCAAGCACGCCCTTTATATAGGTTTTAAAGGAAGGGTCAAGCGCTTCTTTGAATGCAACTGCTTTTGCAGCAATAACGTGCATGAGAGGTCCACCCTGCATTCCAGGCATTACAGCACTATCCAAAAGCTCTGAAATCATTTTTATTCTACCAGTTTTTGGAGCAACTTTTCCAAACGGATTTTCATAATCATTACCAAGAAGAATTATACCCCCTCTTGGTCCTCTTAAAGATTTATGAGTACTAGTAGATACAACATGGCAATGTGGAAAAGGTGAAGGATGCATTTCAGCAGCAATTAGCCCTGAATTGTGACATATATCCCCATGTAAAAATGCTCCAACTTCATCAGCAACTTCTCTAAATTTTTCAAATTCAATTGTTCTAGGATAGGCACTAGCTCCACAAACAATTAATTTTGGTTTAAATTCTCTTGCTTTTTTTAACAAATCGTCAAAATCTACCAACCCAGAATCTTTTTTAACTTTAAATGTTGCAGAATTATAAATTTGTCCTGAAAAACTTACTTTTGATCCATGTGTTAAGTGACCACCGTGACTTAAATCAAGGCCCATAATGCAATCTCCGGGTTGCAAAAAGGCAAGGTAAACACCCATTACTCCAGATGAACCTGAATGAGGTTGCACATTTGCATACTCTGCTTTGAAAAGCCTTTTTGCTCTATCAATGGCTAAATTTTCAGCCTCATCAACATGAATACATCCACCATAATATCTCTTTCCAGGATATCCTTCGGCATATTTATTTGTTAAAACAGATCCTGCAGTTTCAAGAACAGCCTTACTTGTGAAATTTTCAGATGCAATAAGTTCAAGATAACCATTTTGTCTATTTAATTCAGACTGAATTATATCGTAAATTTTCTTGTCTTTATCTTTAACGATTGACATTGTTTACCAATCTGATTGTTTAGCTAATGATTCTGATACCCAATCATAACATTTTCCACTTGGAGATACTTTTCCAGAAGCTTGAATATCTTTATCTGTCATGAACCAATCAGCATAACTAAATAAAACCTCGTTTTGTTCTAACCAATTCTTTTGTTTAAAGTATTTTGAATTTCCTTTGTTTTCAGCTTTGACAAAATATTCATGTGCGAGCGATGCTACAATCTTGTCAGATCTAGAAAAATTATCACCTCTACACGTTTGCATAGATTTGTAATACAAATTTCCCATATGAGCTAAAGATTCGGCATTATTTCTTGATATTTTCATAGATTTTTGACCCCATTCATAAGCTGATTCAAAATCATCAATTTCAATGCTATTTATTGATATAAGTAATGCTACTCTAAAGTTATTTTTATCAAGGTTGAATAATTCTTCCAAAATTTCAATAGCTTCTTCAAAATCAGCATTTTCATTATATGCTTTGCTAAGAGACATGTAAACCATGCTATTATCACGATTATAACTTAATGTATTTTCAAGAACATCGATTGCATCATCAGTGTCACCGTTTGATATTAATTTTTCGGCATATTCAACTGCATACGAAGCATTTTCAGGATTGTCTTCAAATCTTGCCTTGAAAATTTCGAGCGGGTCTTCTCCAGAATCTTCATAAACTCTTGCTAATTCAGACTGTACAGAAGAATTATTGGGATCTATATTTAGAATTTTTTTAAGGACAGAAATCTGTTCGTCAACTCGTCCCTGCTTACCATAGGCATTAGCTAAATCTCTCAATGAATCTGTATCTTCCGATCCGCTGTCCATTAAGCGTTCATATTCGATTATCATTTCATCAATTTTTCCTTGTTTTTTATAAGCATAGGCCAATCTTGTCATCAATGTCGTATTTTCTGGAAGCTCATCTAAACCTTTTGTTAAAACTTGTTCTGACTCTTCAAATTTTCCAAGGTTTTGTAAAGCAATTGACCAATATAAATATACATCATTAACATTAACCCAGTCAGAATTCCATTGATCGCACTTTAATTCCATTAACTGAGAATAAGATTGAGCACTCAACTCCCAATTACTACTTCTATAATATTCGGCAGAACTGCTAGACAGCTCAGGGCATCTATCTTCTTGTTCATATTCAATAGAATATGGGTACCAACCTTCATTATAAATCAATCTAGTAGCCTCTCTGCAATCAACAACTTTTATTTCTATATCATTAGTAATTCTTAACTGTTCACCTCTTTTGCATTGTGCATCTAAATTTGAGCTTATCATAAAAATTGTTATAATAATGAATAAATATTTTTTCATTCTTCGTTCCTATTAATTTAAGTTTCTCTTCTTTTCACAAACCATAAGTCCCCAATACTAATGCCAAAATTAAACATATGTAAAGTTTCATCTCCAACAACAAAAACTCCGGATCTGGTTGCATATTTGTAACCAAAATCAATTTGATTTCCGGTAATTCCAAAATTCAAGCCTACTCCTAAACCTAAACCAACTTCATTAATATTTTCAAGATTTTTAACTCCATAATTTTGAAAAAACATTGATGCTTTAAAATTTAAACGATCACGAGAAAATGGTTGGGCAAATTTAATATATGATAAACTTAGCTTACTTTTATTTTCAATATATCCTCCATAAACAGAGCTATTAAGACTATGTTTTCCATTATTATTCAATTGTAATAATTCGAACTGAAAATGCTTTCTTGGACTAAATTCATAATCTCCTCCAAGTTTAAGTGAATTAATTTTTAACTCATCTTTAAAATTTTGGGTTAAGGGTAAAAGAGCTTGACCAACATCTGGGAAGTCATTTACATCATGATAATTATTATCATTTAAATCAATAAAGGCTTGGTAAGAATCGTTCTCAACGTCAACACCGCTTAATGGTAAACTATATGCAACCGATAAGAATAATGGCTTTTCGTTTATCTTAAACCTGTTGGTTGAATAAAATAAATCAATCATACTTCCTGAGAAAAAATCTCTGGACTGTAGAAGATGATTTTCATTATCAAATATGAGATTTCTAGAGCTTCTTGAAGAGCCAAATATAATATTAAGACTAGTTCCAAAACTATCCATTTCATTAAGTTTATAACCAAATGATAGTTGACCTTTTGATGGGCCTCCAGATGAACTATTAATTCTTGAATATAAAATATCCTCATCATTAAATGAAAATGATGAAAAAGTACTATCGCTAATTGTTACCTCCCTATTAAGAAATGGCTCAAAAGAAACTCCAAATGCCATCTTTTGCTTCCATGGAATAATCAGTTTTGCTGAAGAAAAAGAAAAGTTTGTGCTACTATCAGACTGAAAAACTGAATTTTGAACGTTAACTGAGGTATTCAAATAAGTGAAAAGTAAATTATGCCAGGTTGATGGATTAGATAAGGAAACTTTGCTCTTAAATGAAGGAAGTAATTGATTTGAAACACCTAAAGATGTAGCCTCACTACTATCGTAAGAAGCTCCAAAACCATAACCACTAAGTGCATTTTGAGGAAAAATGAAGCTAATAAAAAATATAATTAAAATTTTACGGCTCAACATACATAACCTCAATTGCGTTCAAATTTAATCTGACTTTATCAAAAGGACTATTTACTGGAGCACTATACAGCATTAATTCATTATGTTGAAATAGACCATTTTTGTAACCTTGTAAAAAGGCTTGAATAGGAATTCTAACTTGGTTATCCTCAATTTTTCTTGAAATGATAAAATTTGCATCTGAAGAAATAGTTTCTAAATCTTCTTCGTTTTCAACAAATGGGGTTGAAAATCCCCAATTTTGGACAGAATCTTGCAAAGCTGATACAATAATATAAAACTCATCATCCTCATTTAGGTTAGAATTCTCAACATCTAGAATAAGATTTGAGTTTTTAAAAAGCTCATTTCTAGAAAGTGTATCAATAATACCTAAATCAAATTCAATAACTGACCTTAGACCTGAGCCAGAGTTTAAAGAGATAAAGTTAAAATCATCTTCTTCAATAGCTGGTGGAGAAAAAACACTTATGTCTGATTGTGAAAAGAAAGTAATAAAAGTATCTAATGTAGTTTCCTCATCTACAAATGCTTTAAACCAAACTCTCATTTTAGGTCCATTTGAGGATTCATTACTTTCAATTGTAAACAATTCATTTAATGAACCATTTTCATCTTTGAGCATAAATGTCCTTGCTGGATAAGTATCAGAATCAAAGAAATACTCTTTTAGTAAATCTAAACTACCAGAATCTGCTTCAAACATAATTTTGATTGAATCAAGTCCTGTAGTATCAGGTACAATAATTTCAGATGAAAGATCTAGTGTATTTAAAAGCATAGAATTATTTTCAAAATCAATAAAATTATCTTTTGTATAGTAATTCAATGAATCTGAAAATACACTATCATCATCGGCAATAACGGAATAAAGACCTAAAGTAAAATCAGTTTGTAAAGAATCAGAAGTTTGAAAAAAGACCATAGCACTGTCAACCTGAATTGAATCAGCTAAAAGATCTACTAAACTAATTGGTGGAATATTTCCTGAGAACAAAGTCATTTGAACTAAAGAAAATAAATTTTCTGAATCTTTAACATTACCAAAATGAAGCTTTGAATTAGATGAAAATGAAGGAAAAGACTGAAATAATTTATTATTTATTTGTGGTAATGAAGCTGTCTTTATCGTTCCTTCCCTATTTTCAATTTCGTCATAAAGAATTGTTTCTTCGCTACAAGATGTTAAAAAAATTATAGTAATAAGAATTTTATTAAAATTTTCAAAAATTTTTTTCATACTATTAAATCTTCTTAATAACTTTTTCAATTTCATTTAATAAAGGAGAAAAATTTTCATCTGATTTTGAAATATTAACATGCGAACATGATTTAGAATCTTTGAAAATTTTAGTCTTCATTAATTTTCCATATACTTTTTCTTCATCATCTACTATGATTGTTGCATCAGCATTTGCACAACCAATTTGATTTAAATTATACGTTTTTAGTTCGTTTAAGGTTTCAGTATTAAATGGGAGATTTGAATGATCAAAAAGCACATCTTTGTTTAAAGAACTTGTAATGTAAATTGTTTTAATTTTGGAAAGCTCTTTATTGGTCTTTGATAACTTTTTAAGAATATATGGTACTAAAGCAGATGTCCAACCATTACAAACTATTATATTTGGAAACCAAAAAAGATTGGGAAGCATTTTAATTGCTGCAAGTGAATAAATCGCAAATCTTGCATCATTATCAGACAAAAATCTTCCATTTTTAGATTTAAAAAGTAAGTTATTTAAATCATCAAATTGTTCTTTGTTTTCAAGAAAATAAACTTGTAAACGAGATTTAGGCAAAAAAGCACTTTTTGCAGAACACTCATAACTACGATCATCAAAATCAAAAAGAATTTCTTTAAGTCTTATAACTTCTCTAAGAATGTATTTTCTTTCACTGATGAAACCATATTTTGGCATTAGACACCTTACATCATTACCCTTTTCTTGTAAACCGAGAGGGATTTTAACAGACAAATTTCCTAAATTTGAAACCGACGCAAATGGCTCCATTTCGCTATTGATATAAAAGATTTTTTTAACCATGATAATGAGCAAAAGAAGTTAACTAATCACTATCAAAACTACAACTGCCAATAATAATTAATTTTTTGAAAAATTTGTTACCAAAGAAAGAATAATAAAACAAAGAAGCATGAAAGAACCACCCGCTGATACAAATGGAGTTGGCAGTCCTTTAACAGGCATCAAACCGATTGTCATTGCTGAATTAACAAAAATATGTGAAAAAAGAATTGATGTTAAACCAACTATTACTAAAGATGAAAAATAATCAGAAGATTTAAATGCGATATCTAATAAAGTTTTTATAAGCATAAAGAACAAAAACATGATAACAGCTATACCAAAAAAACCAAATTCTTCTGCTATAACAGATAAAATAAAATCAGATTCTTGAACAGGAAGGAATTTTAATTGGGTTTGGGAGCCTTGACCCCAACCTTTTCCAAAAAGTCCTCCTGAGCCGATAGCAGTTATACTTTGAATTATATGATAAGATGATCCCATTGGGTCTAAATCAGGATTAAGGAAATCAATAAATCTTTGCCTTTGATAACCATTTAAAAAATCATTCCAAAAAAAAGGAAATAATAATCCTGTAAAAATATTCGCAAAATAAATTAAAATTCTTTTTAAAAGGTTTCCTTGAAAAGCTAAAAAAATAATAAACATAAGAGCTCCCCAAATATTAAAAATCATATTATTTGAAGCAGCAATAATTGTTATTACAGGAGCTATTAAAAGAAAAAGTGTAAAACCACTTACCCCAGCCCAAAGCAACATAGGTAATACTGGAGCAAAAATTATTACTGCTGTTCCCAAGTCTGGCTGATTTAATACTAAAAATGAAGAAATGAGGGCAATTAAAATTGGAATTACAATTATATAACTTTCTTTAACTTCCAGCTGATGATTAGAAAGATATTTGGCTATCAAAATTATTGTAGCGCACTTTAAATACTCTCCAGGCTGTATATAAAAAAACCCAAAATCTATCCACCTATATGTATTTTCAACAGGTGTCAAAAAAAAAGGTACAAAACAAAGCAAAAATGAAAAGATATAAATTAGAGTCGAATTATCATGTATAGTTTTAATATTTATTTGATTAAGAATTAAAAAAATAAATAATGAAAAAATTATAAAAATCAATTGCCTCATAAACGAACTATTAATCGATAATGGATCGGTAGATATACTAAAAAGAGTAATAAGTCCAAAAGCAATTAATGATGATACAATTAAATATAACCTGCCTAAATACTCATTTGATCCGTAAATGTAATTATTAAAAAAACTCATTTATTTACCATTTTAACTTGCTCATTTGTAAAAAATTTTACGATTTGTCCAGCTATTGGCGAGGCTACTGCACCACCACCACCTCCATTTTCAACTAAAACAACTAATGAATATGTTTGTCCTTCAAAATCAAAGAATCCGTTAAACCATGCATGTGGTTCGCCATGCGGATTTTCAGCAGTACTTGTTTTTCCGTACAACTTAACTTCTGACTGCTTTGCTCTCCATCCGCTTCCACCTTCAGCATTTACAACATCATACAAACCTTTAATAACTCTATCCCATGTTTGTTCTGAAAGAATTATATCATCATAGTATTCAACTTTTTTATTTGCATTAAGTTTGAGCTTAGCAGTTCTTCCTTTTGATGCAATGTGATTAATATATCTTAATGATTGTAATGGAGTAACTAAAATATCTCCTTGACCTAGTGTTAAGTTTAGTAACACTCCCCTTTCAGACCAGCCCCATCTTCCATATGTATTTATAAAAAATTCCTTATCTGGAATTTGACCTATTAATTCATTTGGTAAATCAATGTCGGTTTTATTATGGAAACCAAATATTTTGGCAGTTTTTGTCCAATCTGATAATTTGATTAACTGAACTGTTTCATAAAAATATACATTACAAGATTGAGCAATCGCTTTATTTAAATCAACTAGTCCATGTCCGTCCTCTTTCCAACAATTGAATGTATTTGAACTTCCTGGAGGTATGTAGGATCCAGTGCACAATAAACTATCTTCAGGATCTAATAATCCATTCTCAACCAGATTAAGGGCAGTAATGATTTTAAAAGATGAACCCGGGGGATAAAGCCCAGCTATATTCCTATTAATAATTGGTTTGTCTTCATTTGAAAGTAAATCTCTCCATTCAGAATCAGTTGTTTCTCCTCGATAAATATCCAAATTATAAGATGGATTACTAACCATCGACAAGATATCTCCTGTGTCAACATTAGAAACTAAAATAACTCCTCTCTGTTCGGTTAAAAGATTTTTTGAAAACTGTTGTAATTTTGAGTCAATCGATAAAATTAAATTTTTACCAGGATAAGCAGGGATATTATTATCATTAATCCTGTTAATTTTTCTTCCATAGGTATCAACTTCAATGTATTCAATACCCTTGGAATATCTTAATTCCTTTTCATATTGCTTCTCAAGACCCTGCCATCCAATAAGTTCACCGGCTCTGTATAGCTTAGATTTATCTAAAAATGACACTGACTCACGATCTAATTCTCTAAGATATCCAAGAATATGAGCATCTTTCAAGACATCATTATACAATCTCTCATCAAATCTTTTGTACTGAAATCCAGAAAGTTCTAAACGTCTTTCTTCAATTTGAGATATTTCTGCAAAAGAAAGATTTTTTGCTATAATAGTAGGTAAAAATCGACCCTGATAATATTTTTTATATCTTCTTGAAAGCTCATCAACAGATATTTCAGTTATATCAGAGATAATTTGAAATTGTTTTTCTTTATCATCAAGTTCATAAGGTGTTACTGTCAAAATATATGTGGGATAATTTTCGACTAACACTACTCCATTTCTGTCCAAAATAAGTCCTCTTGGCGCATAAGTAGCTTGAGCTCTTACACTATTTACTTGAGACTTAGATGAATATCTTTCATGTTCTACTACTTGGAGGTAAAAATACCTAGAAAGAAGAGTTAGAATTGAAAAAGATAAAACAAACAGCAGTGTCCTGTAATGAAAAATATCAGCTTTGTTTTCAATTTTAAGCATTGAGAATCTTATCCTTCAACGAAAAGAAAAAAATTAAAATAAACCCAACGAAACATGTAAAGTATGTGACAAAAAACCAATTCGATAAAAACAGGAAAAAATCATTAAAAAAGAAAAAATCATATCTGAAAAGTGAATAAATTAAAACACCAAGATGTACAAAAGAAATCCAGTATATATCAAAATTCCTAAACGCAAAATTAAAACTGATTTTTGAAGCCCAAAATCCGCAAATTGAAAAAACTAAACTAGATGCTCCAACATAAATTCCACTAAAAAGTACAAAATCAGTAAACAAACCCACAAGAAAGCCATTCAATGTCGATTGAGAAGTATTACCGAGCGGCATGGAAAAAAGTATTACATAGAGCAACATAATGTTTGCTTGATAGCCATTAAATGTAAGCAATTCTGAAAATATCAATTGTAACACAACAGCTATTGGAAAGTATTTAATATAAAAACTCAATTTTCAACCTCATCAAGCAACACAAATAATTGGTTTAAAGTAGATAAATCTGAAAAAAGTTTCATTGTAACAACTCTATTTGAACTATCAGACTTTTCAAAAATACTAACGACCTCCCCAACAGGTAGATTAGGAGGAAAATAAATACTTAAGTTTGAAGTTAAAACAATATCACCAATCTCTATATCAGATATTTTCTTGAGTTCAGCAATTTCGCAAAGATCTTGTCCTATCCATCTCATTATTCCCTCAACTTCATCAGGAGCAATTTTTACGCTTAATCTAAAATTGACATCACTGATTAGTTGAACTTGAGATGAAGATTTTGATACTGCAGTAATTTTACCAATTACCCCCTTTGAAGAAAGAACTGGTAAATTTTTAACTATTCCATCATCAAAACCTCTATTAATTAATAATGAAGACATGTTGGCAATGATACCTTTTGAAATCACATCAGCACCAATAAAATCAATTTTTTCTCTCTTCTTAAAATTTAAAAATTCCCTATATCGAATATTTTCAGTTTCATGTACTTTTAAAACTTGATTTTCTAGACTTAATCGCAGATTTTCAGAAGATAAAACTTCCAATTTTTTATTTAAAAAAAGTTGATTATCAAGCCAATTAAATGGTTGATAAAGAAATGAAAAAGTATCTAAAGAATTTATCTTTGCATTTTTGATTGAATCTGAATCATTATTAAAAATCAATATAAATGATAAAAGTAAACAAAAACTTAAAGTTATCTTTTCTTGGTAGTTTTGAAAAATTAATTGAACTCTAGACATGTTTATAGTAGAACATGCTTATATTTTTCCAAATCTTCAATAACTGCTCCACAACCTTTAACAATTGCTAAATGGGGCTCGTCAGCAACATTTACAGGAACATTTGTTTTTTCTCTCAAAACCTGATCCAAACCTCTAAGCTGAGAACCTCCACCAGCCAAGACAATACCTCTGTCGATAATATCAGAAGATAATTCGGCAGGTGTTTCTTCCAAAGCATCTTTAATGACGTTTAATATTCGTTTCACAGGATCTTTCAAAGCTTGTCTTATTTCGTCAGTTCTAATATCTTTGGTTTTTGGGATTCCGGTTACTAGATCTCTTCCTTTAACAAGGATATTTTTTGATCTCGTTCTCATAGCAGAACCAACTGAAATTTTAATCTGTTCAGCTGTTCGAGCACCGATTTCTAATTTATGTTCGTTTCTAAACCAATGTTGAATGGCATCATCCATCTCATCTCCAGCAACTCTAATTGCTTTTTTTGTAACAACACCGTTAAGTGAAATAACAGCTACCTCAGTAGTTCCTCCACCAATATCAACAATTATATTACCGACAGGTTTACTAATATCTAAGACCTACATTCCAATTGCTGCAGCTACAGGTTCATCAACCAGAAATACTTCTCTTGCTGCTTGCTTTTCTCCAGAATCTCTTACAGCCCTTCTTTCAACTTCAGTGACTCCAGATGGAACACAAATAACCATTCTAGGCCTAGTGAGTCTATTCAAATTAACTTTCCTAATAAATCCCTGAAGCATCTCATCAACTGCTGTAAAATCAGCAATAACTCCGTCTCTTAGTGGTCTGATAGTTTCAATACCCTCATGGGTCTTACCAAGCATTTCTTTGGCATCATCACCGACTGCAAGAACAGCTCCTGTTTTTGTTGAACGAGCTATTATTGATGGCTCGTTAATGATTATACCTTTACCTGACAACCAAATTAATGTATTTGCAGTTCCGAGATCAATTGCAATATCACCACTCACCCAATTAAAACTATCGGAAACTGAATTTTTTATTGATTTAAAGAAACTCATAGAGCATAATTTATGAAATATTTATTATTAAACATTATTTTTTTATTTGGATAATCCTTGCTTACTAAGTTCATCAGCCTCAGTATTTTTATCTCTTAAAACATGATTAATTTTCCAAAAATCAAATCTAGAAAGAAGTTCATGAGTTTTTTTAAATAACAAACCCATTCTCTCATTTTTAACTTTATATTCGCCGTTAATTTGCTTTACAACTAACTCACTATCAGAAAAAATATTAATATGAATTATTTCATTATCAATACAAAGATTTAGTCCTTTAATTAATGCTAAATATTCAGCCTCATTATTTGTTTTAACACCGATATTTTCAGAGAATGAAAATAAAATTTCTTCATCTGATTTAATTACTCCTCCAATACCAGCGTTTATAGGCTTGTATTTATCATCAAATTCACAAGCACCATCAGTAAAAAGAGAGTAGTTTTTGATACTACCTATTTCATTTGAAAGCAAAGACTCTAAATTCAATAAATCGTTTTTTGAAAAAGATGATTTATATTTTTCTAAAATTTCTGAAATTTTCTTATTATTGTCATTCATAATCTTAGTACATAAATGGTGTTCTTAAACGATAATCTCCAAAGCCAAAATCATCTACAAAAATAAATTCTTCATTTATTTTATAATAATACCATGTTTCATAATTATAACTTTGCTGAGGATTCATGGATCTTGAAACATCGTCTGGCCTTCCAAAAAGAATGTAAATCATACCCATATCTGATCTCCATCCACCTGATGTACCTCTAGAAAAATTTTCTTCAGCGAAAGCTACTCTTGAATAATATTCAATCATTAATTCATTTTCTTTCGTTGTGACATCAGGATCTCTTTTTGCCCAAACTTTTTTGAAAAATTTCTCTTTGTCTGAACCTTTTAAGTTTCTTAATTCTCTTCTTTCTTCAGTATCGAGGATGTAATTCATTTGATCCAATGCTGATGAAACATTTTTTATTGAAGAAAGCATCAAATAATCGTTTTTAATTTCAATAGGAAAAGATTTTGACGATACATTTCCATTCTGGGAAACTTGAATTTTAACTCTCAAATCTGATGTATCAATACCTTCGATAGGAATTTGAAGAAGTTTATAGTCATAATTTTCATTAGTCTCATCCTCATAAAACTTGCTCCAAACGGTTTTTTTGTCTGAAATTAAGGATACATCTAAAGAATAATCTCCCTTTTCAACAATGTAGTATTGGTAAAATTCAATCTTATTATCTTTTGCTTCAACTTTTTTAATGTTGATTGGATATTTATCAATCCCAAACCTCCAACTTCCTTTCATATTTTTAACAAAAATTGGTTCAAAAATTTTAGAATATTGCCCAGATGGAAGATTTTTTTTAAAAAATTCTTTCTCCTTTTTACCAGTCAATTTTGTGTCCATATCTTTTAAAGAAAAGACAACATTAAACTCTTGCAAAGGAATATTGAAGGAGGTAATTATTAGTTTGGGATTGGCTCTTGAAACTGTCTGTGAAAAGTTTTCAACTTTAATGGTTTCAGAGAATGATTTTTCATCAATTCTATCACCATCTTTTGATATAAGCGAAATGTTAAGTTCAAAAGAAGATTCAAAATTAATGTCTTTTTTTAAAAATTGTAGATTTCTATTAAATATTTCAACAAAAGTAATTACTTCAATATTACTTTCTGATGGTCTTAATACAACATTAGTGTTGAAGGAATTAATATTTGAATTTATTCCTTGAGCTCCAATTATGGATAGAAAAAGAATTGTTATGATGTTTTTTTTCATTAAGATAAATTTAATTTAATCAAACCAGTACTTGTAAGTAATACCAAAAAATCTTCTACTAGTTCCACTTTAAAGATATTTCTTATAAAAGAAAAATCATAGAAATTGTTTAACTGCTTTAATTCTAGGTCATATATTGCTAAACCACCAGATGTTCCTATGTACAAAATATTATTTAATTTAAGTACATCATTTACTCTAAAATTAAAGTAAAGGCTTGAAGGTATTAATTCATTATCTCTTAAATTTAAAATTCCCTTCTTCGAGGAAAAAAATAAATATTCACCGAATCCATAAATACCTTCAACTCTAAAATTATCTTTTACTAAATATTCAAATTTATCAAAATTGATATTTTCATCTTCATCAAAAAGATAAGTTCTGCCGTTTAGAGAAATATAAAGTTTATTTTCAACTACTTCTAAATAGTCAATAAACAAATTATTTTTTTTAATAAGTTCTGAAATTTGAGAATTAACAATTTTCTTACTTTTAATATCAAGAACAATTAATTCGCTGTATGACGCTATGTATACTTTATCATTAAAATATTTAATGAATTCGATTTTTTTTATAGGTATTCCTTTTTCGTATCCTAAAGTCCTAAAAAAATCATTTCTTTCATCATAAATAATTACTTTTCCATCTGAACCAAACCAAACTTCACCATCAATGTATTCACTGCTGTAAAAATCAGATCGGAAAAATCCAGAGTAATTTGTTTCAAGGAAATTACTCACTTTGCTAAAATTATTTTCAATCGATGTAATAGAACTGTATTGATTATTATTGATGCCAGCAATCCATAACTTTTTTCCTTTCGAAATTGTCAAAGGTACAGAAACAGAAATTCCAACGTCCTTGGGAGTAATTGTTTTGCTAAAATCATCGATAAATAACAATTGCCCATTGGATAATCCAATCCAACTAAATCCATTCTGAGTTTTTAAAAATGTATTATAATTATGAAAAATTCCATTATTGTCTGAAGCAGATTTGCTACTTAACAGCCATCCTTTTTCAATAAAATAATCTTCAAGTGAAAAATTGTTAAATTCATAATTGCTACTAAAATTGATATCACCCCAATCAATATTACTTTCGTCCGGATATGCAAAAACCCCTAAAAAAGTTGCACTAACATGATCAAGTTTAATGTATTTTGAATTAGTTTTTATCCACAAAAAGTTTCTTGAAGCTCCAAAATCTTCGATATTTCTCGATGAATTTACATTTAATCTTTGAAATTCAATATTATTCCAGTTACCTATTCTATCATTGGAGAATTCTAGACCTTCATCTCCAATAATCCATAGTATTCCAGTATTTTTATCAAAATAGACATGCTTAATTTCTTTTGATTTAATTCCTTGACCTAAATAAATATTAGAATCAAACTTTCTTGAGAATTTATTAAATCTCAATATACCATTTGCATTAGTTGCAAAGAAAACATATTGATAACCTTCCGATATAGAATTGATAGATTCGTTTTGCCTCATGACTTCCCAATCAAACAAATCGAATCTTTGATCTACTTGTGCAACAAGAATCTCAAGAAAAATGATAAATGGAACAAATATATGTTTATCTATTTTTTTTCGATGAATTTTTCTTAAACCCTTTTCTAATTTTTGAAATATGTCCATTATCCAAATAAATTATAACGCTTGCAAATTGTTTCAAAAAATAATCGTTACTTGATGATAATAATACTGTTGTACCAAGAATATTGTTCATCTTAATGATTTTTTTTCTGAGCATTATCTCCGTTCTGTAATCAATTGACAATCCATAATCATCAATGAGAAGAACTCTAGGATCTTTTTCCACTCCAATTACAGTTTTTAACCAATGTCTTTCACCATCTGAAATTAAATTTACAGGCGTCTTCCAAACTGCTTCCATTTGAAAGCTAGTAAAATGCCTGGACTTTATCTGCTGAGTTTTCTTAGGGAAATGTTTTCTTATTAATTGTTCAACAGTTAATGAAGAATTAACTGAATGAATATCAAGAAATTGAATGTCTTTATGTTGTTTTATTTTACCGAAAAAACCTTTTTTAAATTCATTTCCTTGGTAAAGAACAGAACCACTTGACTGTTTAATTTGACCTGATAAGACTTTTAATAAAGAAGTCTTTCCAGACCCAAAGTTTCCACAAATTCCATAAACTAATCCATTGTGAAACTTCAAAGTTTTTATCTCTAAAGCTTTTTTATCTTTAAACCTTAATTTAAGGTTTTGAACATCATATATTTGTTTAAGTTCCATTGCATCCTCCAAAAAGGACAGCCAAAACTATTCAATATCTTCTAAATATTTTTCTGCATCAATTGCAGCCATACAACCAGATCCTGCAGCAGTAATAGCTTGTCGATAATGATCATCCTGAACATCTCCACATGCAAAAACTCCTGGAATATTGGTTAAAGTGGAATCAGGTTTAGTTATAATATATCCGTTGTCATTCAAATTAATAACTCCCTCAAAAAGTTCTGTATTCGGATTATGACCAATTCCATAAAAAACACCTTCACAATCAAAAGTAGATTTTTGGTCTGTGATAGTATCTCTGAGAATTACACTAGATACACCATCTTTTTGTGAACCATTAATAGATTCTATACTTTTATTGACTATGATGTCTATTAAAGGATTATTTTTTGCTCTATCTAACATAATTTTTGAAGCTTTGAATACTTCTCTTCTGTGAATGATAGTTACTTTTTTTGCAAATTTTGTGAGGAAAGATGCTTCTTCCATAGCTGAATCACCACCGCCAACAACAACAATATTTTTATCCTTAAAAAAATATCCATCACATGTTGCACAAGTGCTAATTCCATAACCCATTAACTCATCTTCTTCCTTAAGACCTAACATTCGAGCAGATGCTCCAGTAGAAATAATAATAGTTTCAGATAGAAATTCATCATCTCCAACAAAAACTTTATATGGCTTTGAACTAAAATCTACTTTGGTAACATGCTTAAAAAAACATTCTGCTCCAAATTTTTTTGCTTGATCTCTGAATAAGTCCATCATTTCAGGACCCATAACACCGTTTGGAAAACCAGGGTAGTTTTCAACATCTGTAGTAATTGTTAATTGACCTCCAGGTTGATTTCCCTCAAAAACAATGGGTTTTAAATTTGCTCTTCCAGCGTAGATTGCTGAAGTTAGTCCAGCAGGACCTGAACCAATAATGATTGTTTTATGAATAGTTTTGTCTGTCATTAAATTAATATTGTTAACTAATGATTTGGTTAACATTATCAATCAATGTCTGTTCAGACTGTAAACCAACCTCTTGTTTAACAATTTCACCATTGCTAAAAAATAAAAGGGTTGGAATGCTTCTTATACCGTATTTTACAGGCGTTTGCTTAACTTCATCGACATTTACCTTACCAACAACGACTTTATCGCCAAATTGGTCGCAAATTTTATCTAAAATTGGTGCTATAGCTTTACAAGGACCGCACCATTCAGCCCAAAAATCAACAATTACAAGCTTATCAGACTTGATGACAAGCTCTTCGAAGTTCTCATCAGTAATTTTTACAGTTTTGTCAGACATAAATTTCCAAATCATTTAATAATAAACTTCTAAATTTATATGATTTATTTTAATTGAGTAACAAAAAAAATAATAACTATGATATAACCTTAAGGAATCTTCTTTTACCGACCTTAATTACAAACTCTTCTTCTGATGAAGAAATTACAAAATTGATATCATTGCAAACTTGCCCATTAATTTTTATAGCGTTTTGATTTAATAATCTTTTACCTTCACCCTTGCTAGCTACCAAACCCTCCTCTGTTATAAGTTCAAGCAGTCCAACATCAGAATCTATTTTACGAATTTGCATATTTTCAGGATTATCTCTCTTGACAAATATTTGATCAAAAGAGCTTTGAGCTAGATCAGCTTCCTTTTCTGAATAATATTTTTTAACTAAATCTTTTGCTAAACTTCTTTTTATATCTCTTGGATTATTAGCATCATTCTTCAGTAATGATTTTACTTCGTTTATTTTTTTCCTGTCAGCAAACACGGCAAGTTTATAATACTTTAAAATCATTGAGTCATTTATTGACATAATTTTTCCATACATATCCTCAGGAGAATCATCTAAGGCTATATAATTATCATAAGATTTAGACATTTTTTCAACTCCATCAGTTCCTTCTAACAACGGCAGTGTAATTATTGATTGTGGATTTTGACCATACTCCCTTTGAATATCTCTACCAACCAGCAAATTAAATTTTTGATCAGTTCCTCCAAGCTCAACATCAGCATTGATTTCAACAGAGTCCATTGCTTGAGCTAAAGGATATAAAAATTCATGCATTGATATAGGAGTTTCTGATTCAAATCTTTTAGTAAAATCATCTCTTTCAATCATACGAGCAACTGTATATTTGCTGCTTAATTTTATCACATCTTCGAAGTTCATTTTATTTAGCCAAGTGCTATTAAATATAACTTTAAGTCTTTTTACATCAAGTAATACTTTAGATTGTTCAATATATGATTTTGCATTAACTTTCGCTTCTTCCAAAGTAAGTTGAGGACGTGTCTTATTTCGCTCAGATGGATCACCAATCATAGCTGTAAAATCTCCAATTACTAAAACCGCCTGGTGGCCTAAATCTTGAAAGTCTCTTAATTTTTGTAATACTACTCCATGCCCTATATGGAGATCTGGTCTGCTCGGATCGCAACCAAGCTTAACTGTTAAAGGTTTGTTATCTGATATAGATTTTTCGAGTTTTTTTCTTAAATCATTGAGGGGTATTACCTCTTCAGTTCCTCGAGATATCAGTTCTAACTGATCATCAACTGGTAAAAAAGCCATTATCTTTCCCTCATTTCTCTTTTTGCCTCTCTGTCAAGATCTTTTATTTTTAAAGATTCCTTCTTTTGATACATTTTTTTTCCTCGAGCAGTAGCAAATTCTATTTTTGCAATTCCTCTCTTAAAGTATGCTTTTAAAGGTACAATAGTAAGACCTTTCTGAGCAACAACATTCTTTAACTTAATTATTTCTTTTTTATGAAGAAGCAGCTCTCTATCTCTTGTTGGTTCATGACCTTTAATTCCAGTATGTGAATAAGGGCTGATATGAGCATTCACTAGAAAGAAGCGATTCTTTTTTAAGGTTACAAAACTATCTTTTAAGTTTAGTTTTTTTTCCCTCAAACTTTTGACTTCGCTTCCTAAAAGAATCATACCAGATTCGTATTTATCAATTATAGTATAGCTATAAAATGCTTTACGATTATTACTTATTATTTCAATTTTTTCTTGCATAAAAAAAAGTTTTTAATAAAACACTAAATTAATGTAAGTTAACATATTTATAGATTTAAAAAGTTATTAACAAAGTGTGTATAATTAATGTGTGTTATATTATAATATTGTTTATATTAACATTAAATTAAGTATAATTTTTAATTATGAGTAGTATATATAAACGTAAAAGAAATGGTAAAGAAGATGGATATGTTATGTATTCTACATATGCATTTGATCCATTAAAAAATAAAAAAAGATATTACAATATTACTATTGGAAAGCTTGGCCCTACCCTTTCATGGGATGATTGCAAAAAACAAAAAAAAGAATTAGATAGGATGTTTAAAGCAAAAGAAGGCGGCAAAAAAGAAATGAACCTAAAGACTGCTATTGAAACTTACATTGCTTTCAAATCATCTAAAAATAAATCACTGAAGCAAAATTCAAAAAAATTAACGATTTATCACCTTAATAAGTTTAATACTACCCTTTCCAATAGATATGGAGCGGGTATTATGATTAAACATATAGATATTAAGATTTTAGCATGGTATTATGCACTTAGAACAAAAGAATTGAAGCAAAGCTCAATGGAAGTTCACCGNAGGATTATTGATGCNTTTTTTGAGTGGACAAAGAATTGAGCGAGTGACGCGATTCGAACGCGCGACCCCAACCTTGGCAAGGTTGTGCTCTACCAGCTGAGCTACACTCGCATAACATGTCATAATAAAACAATTTTAAATTATAAAAAAGAAAAAAAATAAAGTTAATCTTTGAGAGGGAAATCAGCTTTATCAGCAATTTCTTGAATGAATAAAGCAACTTCTTTGTCGTCAGGAATAGTTGGAGAAAGAGGAATGCTAAAAAAAGTGCTTCTATTTTGATGACCTGCTAAAGAAATTCCAAGTTCAGTAGCCTCTTTTTGATATTTTTCAATCAATGAAAGTACATTAGGTTGATTTGCATATAATTCTTCAAGACTAATTGATGGATCCTTGGCCTGTAATCGGTTTAAGCGGTAATCTATCTCTTGAAGCCGATTAAATGGCGAAGAAACGTCAATTATGGCCTTATTTGGAGCTTTTATTCTGATATCTACTATACTTAAATGTTTTCCTTGAATTCCACCTCCATAAACAAGAGCTCCAGAATCTGATTGTTTCGATCTTGGTTCAGTTCTCCTAGATGAACCACTTAAAAAAATATAATCTGCATTACTAAATGATTGAGATAAATCAATTAAATTTTCGTCGAGAACATTCACAAGCATGACAATGATATCAACTGATGATTTAAGCTCGGAAATATATTTATTACCTTCTTCAATGAAATTTTTATTTATTATTGAATTTGATCTAGCAGACTGACTTAAGCCTATAAAAGCGATTTTAGCTCCATCCTTTTCCATAATATGATAGGGTTTAAAAAGTAGTTTATTTGAAGACTTATCATAGAGATTAGCTGAAACAAAATTAACAGAAGAATCTTTGGTAATATCAATTAAAAAATCGACACCACCCTTAAAATCATTAGAACCAATGTTTACAACATCTTGTCCTAAAAATTCTAATGTTTTAACAAAATTCCTAGCTTTAAACCTTTTGTTCTCAATAGAAAGATTGTCAGGATTTATTTGATTACTATCAAAGAGAGCATTTCCAGCATCAATTAAAAATGAATCTCTGCCAGGCATCATGTTTTTTAAGAAAAAAGTTTTTCTAGCAAGACCTCCAAGTGGATTTTTGGGACAACCACAGTCATAAAATTCAGAATATACATTAGTGGTAGAAACAATTGAAATATTCTGAATATTGTTTTTTGATGCTTCTTGACCAAAAATTGTTGCTAAGAATAATAGATATACTAATTTTTTCATTTATTTCTTTTTCTTCTCTTTAATATAGGAATAAAAAACATATAAATTCCTGTTAAACTTAAGGTCAAAAGCAAAATTCCTGAAGGTAAAAACCATCCATATTTAACCACTTCACTGAAAAATGATCCATCATGAATTGATTCAATAATATCAGATCTTCGATAATTGCTGGAATAAATTTCAGAGGTTTCTATATCAATTTGAATTTCCCAATTATTTTTTGACTTAATTTTGGCTATTCCTTTATCAGGTCTAATATCGATTCTTTCAATATCATCCCAGGATGAAATATTGGCTTCTTTTACGGTTGATACAGCATCAAGATAAGATTGTAACATGGTTGGCTTACTTGATGAAGTAACTTCAACATTTGGTTGAATCCAATTTGACTGCTTTTTTAATTGCAGCATTATACCGCTTGAGACCATAATTATAATCGGAATGATTATAATTGGAGATATCCAATAATGAATCTGTCTTATTTTCTTTCTAAAGCTCAACGTCTTTTAAAGATTTTACTTCTAAAATTTTTTCTAGCTCATCCATTAAGAAGTTCATTTTTCTTGAAACGGCTTCAAATGGCTCACTTGTGGTCATATCAGCACCTGCTATTTTAAGTAATTCTACAGGATAATCTTGACTTCCTGAGGAAAGAAAAGCTATAAAGTTATCTATGGCTGGCTGACCTTCGTTTCGAACATTCTCAGCTATTTTTTCAGCTGCTGCGAAGGATGTTGCGTAGGTATAAACGTAATAATTATAGTAAAAATGTGGTATTCTGGACCAAGAATAGGCTTCTTCTTCTGTAATTTCCATATAAGGTCCCCAATATCTACTGTACATCTCGCCGAATGATTCTGTAAGGAAATCTTCAGTAAGAATTTGTCCATTCTCAGCAGCTTCGTGAATCAACAACTCAAACTCTGCAAATCGAGTTTGTCTGTAATATGTTGAACCAATGCTTTGAATATAGTTTTGAATCAAAAATGCTTTTTCATCGTCATTTTTTGCATTAGCAAGTAAATGATCCATTAGCAAGGCTTCAGTCGCAATAGCTGCTGCCTCAGCATTAAAAGTGGTATATCTATAAGTAGCGTAAGGCTGATTTTTCTGACTTAAATAAGAATGATAAGCATGTCCTAATTCGTGAGCAAGTGTAAAAATATCATCCAATGTTCCAGAAAAATTAAGCTTAATTCTTGGAGGTAATCCCCAAGTCGAAGACATATATGCTCCACTTTGCTTACCTTGACTTTCAAAAACATCAATAAGATTTTCATTATACATTTTTTCAGTAAAATTTCTTAATTCTCCCTCATTTGAACTTAAAAGCGGGTCTAAAGCCTCTAAAATCATTTCTTGTGCTTCTTCGTAAGTATAAACAACTGTTGAGTCAGCTAATGGTGCATAAGTATCAAATGGTTTAATTTTTTCTACACCAAGATATTTAGCCTTCATTTCAGCCCATCTNTGTAAAGGNTGCAAGTTATCATTTACACTGTTNANTAANTTTTTATATACATCAGTTGATATTCCATCTCCCTTAAGTTTAGCCTCTAATGAACTTTCATATCCTCTAGCATTAGCATAAAAAATGTGACCTTCTACATTTCCCTTCATAAGAACAGACATTGTATTAATATTTCCTTTAAATGGTACATACAGGGCCTCATACATATCTTCTCTTACTCTTCTATCAGTGGATTTGGTATACTTTCCATATCTTCCTTGAGACATAGTTAATTTATTTCCATTTTCGTCTTCAAACGTTGGCCATACAAAATCTGTTGCTCTCATAATATCATATGCATCATTAGCAACACCAGTAATTTTACCTGCCATTGTAAGTAATCTTTCTTCTTTTTCAGACAAAATATGAGGCTTTGAAATAAATAAGTCTTTGAATTGTTTTTCGTATGTCTTTAAATATTCATTTTGCGACATAAAATCTTCTAAAGTTTCATAATCTCCTTGAATGAGCTCTGGAGTAAAATAAGCTGTCGTTTGCCCTATATTAACAGATGTATTAATTACTCTTTGAACCATTTCTTGAAATTTTTCATTTCTGACATCGGCATTTGATGAGTTTGAAGCATAATGATATAATTTCCATAAAGTTTGATTAACTTTATTTCTTAATTCTATAGCTTCCAAAAGGACATCAGGAGATGACAAAAGCTTTCCCTTAAAATCTGCTAAACCAGGGTAAAGCTCCTTAACATAATTTAAATCTTTTTCCCATGCTTCATCAGTTGCATAAATCGCTGACATATCCCACTTGTACTTATCATCTATTTCTGATCGTAATGGAACTGCAGTGTTTTTTGATGTTTCTGCAGAAATATCTGGAGATTCGTTTGTATTACATGCCATAATGATAAAAATGTAAAAAAATAAAAGTCTAAAATACATAGTAAATATTCCTTATTTATTTGTTGAGTAATAATTTCTGTCTAGTATAATAAAAATATAAATGAAAAAAAATTACAAAATTGGAATTGCGCTAGGCGGTGGAGCTGCTAGAGGGTATGCTCACATTGGAGTTTTAAATGCAATTGATGAGCTAAACATTCCAATAAGCTGCGTTTCAGGAACAAGTATCGGATCTTTTATAGGAGCTCTTTATGCATCTGGAAACCTAAAAATATTTGAAAAAGAAGTTCGTTCTCGTAAAAGTTTTATGAAAGATGTACTTTTTAAACTTGATCCTATTTTTCCAAAATTGTCCATCATGAATGGAAATGCAATTATTAAGATTTTTAAAGAAATAACACCAGTAAGAACATTTGAGGAATTAAATATTCCTCTTACAACCGTTTCAACTGATATTGTAAATAATGTTAAAATAGAATCAAAAAGTGGAGATTTAATTAATGCTATTAGAGCAAGTATTGCTGTTCCTGGAGTCTTAACTCCTACTTATGTAAATGACAATCTTTGTGTTGACGGAGGTTTGATTGATCCAGTACCACTGCAATCAATCATAGATATGGGTTCACAGCAAACAATCGCTGTAAACCTTTATGGCCTTCAAAATTCCAAAAAAAATGATGATAAATATAATATTGTTGATATCGTTGATAGATCAGCAAAAATTATGCTCAACAATGTAACCCATCTCAGCTTTAAAAATAATGAACCAAATATTTTAATTGAACCACCAATAGACCAGTTTTATGGATGGGATTTTCATAAAGCAAATGAACTGATTGATATTGGCTACGATACTGCCAAGAAAATTTTAAGTGATAATTCTAAATTATTTATTTAAAACACTTTTTAAAGAATCAAGACAATAGTCAACGCTTTCATTTCTAGCGTTGTATCCCATCAGCCCAATTCTCCAAATTTTTCCTGCAAATTTTCCCAAACCTGCTCCAATTTCTAAATTATAATCATTTAGTAATTTTGTTCGAATCTCAAGATCATCATAACCATCGGGAATGTGAATGGAATTCATTTGGGGTAATCTATATTGTTTTTCAACAACAAAATCAAATGACATCTCATCGAGACCTTTTTTAAGTCTTAAATGAGCGTCAAAATGCCTTTTCCATAAATTTTCAAGGGTTTCATCACATGCAAGCCTCAAAGCTTCATGTAAGGCAAATATTGAATTAATTGGAGCTGTGTGATGGTAACTTCTCTTTCCTTGTCCACTCCAATAATCTAAAACCAAAGTTTGGTCTAAGAACCAACTTTGAATTTTTGAATCTCTTTTTTTAATTTTTTCAATAGCTTTATCAGAAAATGTCAATGGAGATAATCCGGGAACGCAAGAAAGACATTTTTGACTTCCAGAATATACTGCATCCAATCCCCATTCATCTGTCAAAACTGGAATTCCAGTAAATGAAGTAACAGTATCAGCAATAACTAAACAATCATACTTTTTTGCAATCTCAGCAATTTCTTTAGCATCGCTTCTGACCCCTGTTGAGGTTTCAGCATGCACAAAAGCAACAACGCTTGTATCTGGATTCTTTTTTAACGCATCTTCAAGCTTATCAAGAGAAACTGGATTTCCCCATTCGTCATTTACAACTATTGCTTCTCCTCCAATTCTTTCAACGTTTTCAACCATTCTTCCGCCAAAAAGACCATTTACACAAACAATAACTTTATCTCCAGGTTCTACCAAATTAACAAAGCTTGCTTCCATTCCAGCGCTTCCTGGAGCAGAAATAGCTATAGTAAATTCGTTCTTTGTTTGAAATAAGTATCTTAACATGGATTTTACTTCATCCATCATTTCAACAAATTTTGGATCAAGGTGTCCTACTTCAGGCTTTGTTAAGGATTTTGAAATTTCAGGATATAGGTTGGTTGGTCCAGCTCCTAAAAGTCTTCTCTCTGGTGTTTGAAAAGAATTATATTTCATTTGTCCCCCAAATAAATATAAAATTAATCTTGTACTACTTCGCTTCTATCTTTGATTACAACTGTCATCTCAATTTTTTCTAATGGATTATCGTTCATGTCTTTTTCAGCATTTACTATTAAGTCTATTACTTCAAGACCTTTAATAACCTTACCAAAAACAGTATAATTATTATCTAAAAAAGGTGCATTATCATGACAAACAAAAAATTGGCTTGATGCACTATTTGGATCATTTGTTCGAGCCATTGATAAAATTCCTTTGGTATGAGGAATATCATTGAATTCAGCTGGAATTAGCCAGGTGTTTTGGTCATTTTCATCTCCAAGCCCAAAAAACTTTCCAGCGCGTCCTCCAGTTCCATGTAATGATCTATTATCTAATTTTGAATTTGGATCTCCACCTTGAATAACAAATCCAGGTATTACTCTGTGAAAAGTGGTTCCATTAAAATACTCTTCTTCTGCTAGAGCAATGAAACTTTCGACATGCATTGGTGCAACGTCAGGATAAAACTCAACAACCATTTCCCCATGTTTTGTAGATATGATTGCAACTCTTTCTTCAGGTGACATATTCATATAGAAAACTCCTATTGTAATTAAAATTAAGACAAGTATTAAAAATTTTGATTTCATAATAGATAGTTTAATTTAAGACAATAATTCTTTTTGTTGGGCATAAATCTGCCCAACAAAAAGATTTTTTTAGTATTGACTATTCTGAATCTTCGGTTGATGATACTGGTTTAGCATACTGTGTTACAGAACTAATCTTACCATCTAAATCAAAAAAATATGTTTCTGAAACATCAGCTTCCCAAACATTTCCTTCATTTGTTTCAACTCTTGCAGTTGACCAAACAATTAATCCAGATTGTGGATCGGTATCTTTGATTTTGATCGGAATCATTGACCATGCATCCCAATTTTGCGATTTCCTTCCCGCAATAAGTTCTCTAAGATTCTCATGGGTAACTTCGGAACCGTTAAAAGTAAACGGGTCGGTAAAATATTCTGAAGCACCATCTGCATCCATATCATTCATTAAAGCTAACATAGATTCAAGTTTTTCAACTTCACCTCTATTTGAAAAAACAAAAGGTCTTCCTGACCATTCGTTTTCTGGATCTCTTCCAATAAACTTTCCACCTTCAGGTAAACCATATTCTGAATTTTCTGCATCTCTTCTTAGCGTGCTCCACATTCCTGAAAGTTTACCTTCATCCTCATCATTAAATCTTAAAACATCAATGTAATGACTTGCAGCTTTAGAACCATTTTTTTGAACAGATTCGTCATATGACCATGAAACAACAAAAGCTCCATCATCACCAACCATTCTGAGTGGAACCATTGCCCAAGGCTTCCAAGAATAAGATTCTTGATCATCCATTTGATCAGCAAAAGGCAGCATTCTTTCATGAGCCAAAGAAGAGAATTTTTCTTTGTCTAAATTGGAATATGCTTCTGTGAGTGCAAGCGCTTTCTCAACATAATCATTGCTTTCTAATACATAAGCTTTGCCATAATTTGGATTCTCTTCTCCATCAAATGGCATATTTCTTCCTGCAGATTCTACGCCTTCGTAATTAACTATTGGCGGTGATGCAAACATCACAAATAGTCCAGCTGCAACAAGCATTAATGTAGGTAATGAATC
>FUFK010720095.1_pt1 | contig 41784 bp, 42 predicted proteins | sample 1021851 | NCBI WGS metagenome assembly FUFK01 (sample SAMEA51879418, study PRJEB19060) | metagenome
GAGGAATATGGCTGCGAGCCGTCCTCACTCGCGGAAATGCGTCCCGGTGCGTATGACATCCATGCCCGTATCGGCGACATGAACGCCAACGGCATCCTCGCCTCGCTCAACTTCCCCACCGTCGTCACCTTCGATGGCGGGCTGTTCCTGAGCTACGAGAACAAGGCCGACGCACTGACGCTCGTGCGAGCCTATAACGACTGGCATATCGACGAATGGTGCGGTTCCTATCCCGGTCGCAACATCCCATGCGCGATCCTGCCCTATTGGGACGTCGCTGCGACGGTCGAGGAGATCAAGCGTGTCGTGCGGAAAGGCTGCCACGCGGTGACCTTCAGCGACAATCCTTCGCTCAAGGGTCAGCCGTCGATCCACGACCCCTATTGGGAGCCGTTCTGGAAGGTATGCGCCGACAACAATGTCTGCATCAACATCCATATCGGATCAGGCGCGCAGGCACCGCATGCCTCGATGCTGACGCCGATCGACGCATGGATCATCACGATGCCGATGTCGATCGCGAACTCGGCGGCCGACTGGCTGTATCTGAGCGCACTCAACCGCTATCCCAACCTCAAGATATCGCTGTCGGAAGGCGGTATCGGCTGGATTCCCTATTTCCTAGAGCGCGCCGACTTCACTTTCGATCACCACAGTGCATGGACCCATACCGATTTCGGCGGCAAGGGGCGCAAGCCGAGCGATTCGTTCCGCGAACATTTCCTGACCTGTTTCATCGATGACCAGTTCGGCCTGGCGAACCTCGATGCGATCGGGGAGGATATCGTTGCCTATGAGTGCGATTATCCCCACTCCGATACGCTGTGGCCGCATTCAGCCGACCGGTTGTTCGAGACGGTTAAGCATCTGACACCGGCGCAGATCGAGAAGGTCACGCACCAGAACGCGCTGAAGTTCATGAATTTTGACGCGATCGGCATAATGGGCGGGCGCGACAAGTGCACCGTCGGCGCGCTGCGCGCGCTGGCCAAGAATGTCAGCCTGGATCCGATCTCGTTCGGCGGGCCCAGCCCGCTGGGCGAGGACGAAGCACGACGCGTCGTGACGTCGAAGGACATCACCGATATGTTCCGCAAGCTCAACGAAGCTGCCTGAAGCAAAGCTTTTTTGCGGGAGGCCGTCCTGGCCTCCCGTACTTCTTACAAAGGTTCGCGGATGAGCGAGATTTACCAACGCACCCTGCCAGTGATCGACGATGAGAATCGCGCATTCTGGCAAGGCGGTGCGGATGGCAGGCTGCATCTGATGCGCTGCCAGGATTGCGGATATTGGCTGCATCCGCCCGGACCGGTCTGCCCCAAATGCCTGAGTGACGGCGTTGCAGTCGAGACCGTGTCGGGGGAGGCGATGGTCGAGACATTCACCGTCAATTACAAGGTTTGGGGCGCGGGCATGCAGGTCCCCTACGTCATCGCAATCGTCGAGTTGGCTGAGCAACGGGGGCTGCGGCTCACCACTAACATCGTCGGCATCAATTCTGAGGCGGTAACGATCGGCATGCCGGTCCGCGTCGTATTCGAACAGGACGAGGACGTCTGGCTGCCGCTGTTCGAGCCCCGCCCCGAATGAACGAGGATTCAGCGCCTGTGGCGACGCTGGCCGCAATTGAGGCGCTCAAGGTGCTCAAAGCGCGCTATTTCCGCTTCGTCGATACCAAAGACTGGCACGCGCTGCGGTCGCTGTTCCTGCCCGGGGCGACGCTCCATTTCGCACATCGTACGGACAAGCCTGAAGCCGCGGAGATGGCAATCTCGCGCATTTCAAAGATTTTGCTCCCGGATGTCGTCAGCGTTCACAATGGCGGTATTCCCGAGATCGACGTTGATGGAGACCGCGCCACGGCAATCTGGCCGATGAGCGACCTGCTCGTCTTTCCTGTCGATCGACCCAATCCTTTCGGACTCGCGCGTCTGCACGGCTATGGCCATTATCACGAGCGCTATGAGCGTCGCGACGGCGCTTGGCGGATCGCCTCCTTGCGCCTGGACCGCCTGCACGTCGACACCGTTCCGCTGCCCGATGCCGTGCTGGCCGGATGATCAACTGGGATCGAGAAGCCGATCTCGTCGTCGTCGGCTCGGGCGCGGCTGGCATGTCCGCAGCGATCGTTGCGGCGGCGAGCGGCCTCGATGCGCTGGTGCTGGAAAAGACCGATCGGATCGGGGGCAGCACCGCGATCTCCGGCGGGGTCGTCTGGGTGCCGGGCAATCGCGGCATGGCCGAGGCGGGTGCGCCCGATCCGCCTGGTGCCGCGCTGCGCTATCTTGAACAGGTGATCGGCCCGGCACTGCGCCGCGACATGATCGAGACCTATGTGCGCGTCAGTCCGGAAATGGTCGACTGGTTCAACAGTCAAAGCGCGGTACGGCTCGTCCCGCGGATGTACGCGCCCGACTATCAATCCGAACTAGACGGCGCATCGCAGGGCGGGCGTGCGCTAGATCCGCTCGAATATGATGGGCGCAAACTAGGCCGCTGGTTTGATCGGCTGCGCGCACCATTGCCGCAGACAATGATTTTCGGTGGGATGATGGTGAGCCGCGCCGATATCGATCATCTTCAGCGCGCGTTCCGCAGCTGGACGTCATTCCGGCACGCGGTGCGAATCCTGCTCGGCCATGCGCGCGACCGGCTGCGGTTTGCACGCGGCGCGCGGTTGCTGGCCGGCAACGCGCTCGCGGCGCGGCTGCTGCGGTCGGCGGTTGATCGTGGCGTGCGGTTCGAAACCGGTGCCGACGTGACCGCACTACTGAGCGACGGCGGTGCGGTCATCGGCGCCGAAGCGGTGATCGGCGGCGAGACGGTGCGAATACGGGCGCGGCGAGGTGTGGTGCTGGCGGCGGGTGGCGGCGCGGCGAATGCGCACATCCGCGCTGCGCATGTGCCGCATGCCGATGTGCATTTGTCGATGGCGCCGGAAGGCAGCGCGGGTGACGGGCTGGCGCTCGCGGTCGCCGCTGGCGGCACGATCGGAGAGACTGTCGCCAACGCTGTGTTCCTGACCCCGGTTTCGGTCGATGCGGCGGGCGGCAAGCGCACCTTGTTTCCTCACCTCATCCTCGACCGGCAGAAGCCCGGCCTGATCGCCGTGAACAGCGCCGGCCGTCGCTTCGTGAACGAGGCCGACTCCTATCATGATTTCGTCGAAGGCATGTACCGCGACCAGGGCGATGGCCCTGCCATCCCGGCCTGGCTGATCGCCGACTCGCGCTTCGTCCGCAAATATGGCCTTGGTCTCGTCCGGCCAGCCCCCTTTTCAAAGCGCGGATTCATCCGCTCGGGCTATCTGGTGTCGGCGCGCACCATTGACGAACTCGCGGCCAAGGTCGGGGTGCCAAAGGCGCAACTGGCGGCAACGATCGAAGCGGCAAATCAGGCGGCGGCCACTGGCTTCGATCCCGCATTCGGCAAGGGCAGCTCCGGCTACAACCGATATCTGGGGGACGCGTCGCATTCACCCAATCCTTGCCTCGGGCCGATCCGCACGCCGCCTTTTCATGCGGTCAGGATCTGGCCGGGTGATATCGGCGCCGCACGCGGCATCCGCACCGATGTCGAAGCCCGCGTGCTCGACGCGCATGACGAGCCGGTTCGCGGCCTGTACGCATGCGGCAACGACATGCATTCGATCATGGGCGGCAGCTACCCCGCCGGGGGCATCACGCTCGGGCCCGCGATGACCTTCGGCTTCATCGCGGCGCGCCATGCCGCCGGCAATTCCCCCCGTGGCAGCGAAAAGGAGAAGACGGCATGATCACGCTCTACGGCATGGGCAGCCCCAATGTGATCAAGGTCACCATCATGCTTGAAGAACTGGATCTGCCCTATGGGTTCGAGCGGATCGACGTCATTCACGGCGAGCAGTTCGAACCGAGCTTCGGCCGGCTCAATCCCAATCGCAAGGTGCCGGTGCTGGTCGATGCGCGCGAAGCGGGCGACCCGGTGGTGTTGTTCGAGTCGGGGGTGATCCTGATGTATCTCGCTGAAACCAGCGGGCGGTTCTGGCCCGCGACGACTGCGGCGCGGTACGAGATGCTCAAATGGCTGATGCTGCAGATGGCGAGTTTCGGGCCGGCCTGCGGTCAGGCGCTGCATTTCAACCGGGCCGTTGCCGAGCCGAGCTATGCGCGAGACCGGTTCACCACGGAACTCGGGCGGCTGCTAGGGTTGGTCGAAAATCAACTCGCCAAGCATGCGCACGTCGCCGGACCCGACTATTCGCTTGCCGACATGGCATTCCTGCCGTGGTGTCTGACTTTGAAGCGCTTGCTGCCGGAAGCAGTTGAATTGCCCCGGCTGCAGGAATGGATGGCGCGTATTGGGGAGCGACCGGCGGTCGCGAAAGCGGTCGCTGCTTCGATCGACCATTCGCGCCGCGACCTGCGCGCGCTGCGCGACGCCGACCAGGCCACGCTGGATCGCTATTACGGACGCGCATCGGCTCCCGCAGATTACTAACCTTTCGCGGCGCGGGTCGCACGCTTCGCGGTCGCGCGATCGGACGCTGCGCCGCGCGGCTCCACTTGCTCCGGGAGGTCGAGCACACGGCGTTCGGTCGCGAAGATATGGCGCTCCATTGCTTCGCGCGCTCCGCTTGTATCGCCATCGGCTATCGCCGTGATAATCTCCTCATGCTCGCGGTGAGCTTGCTCAACGTTCAGCGCGAAAATCGAGCGATTGGTGAGGGCAACATAAAAATCTGAACGGTCACCCAGGCTTTCGACGACATCGGCTAGCGGCTTCGATCGGCTGACGCGCCGCATTTCGGCATGCAAACGCCGGTTGAGAACGCGATAATTTTCACCAATTGCCTGCGCATCCTCGCCCAGCGTGCTGAGCGTGGCGATCTGGCTGGAGATAAGTCGCAAACTGAGGATATCGGCAGGCTCGGCCCGCGCCGCGCACAGCTCAGCGATCAGTGCCTCGCCAGCGGCAAACAGCCTATAGAAATCGTCGATCTCCTGGGGATCCGGGTTGCGCACGCGGCAGCCGACCTGCGGCATGATTTCAACGAAACCTTCGAGAACCAGCCGCTTCATCGCTTCAAGCACTGGTTGGCGACTCGATCCAAGCTCCGCTGCTATGCGGTCGATGGGCAACCATTCATTCGCGCTGACACGTCCTTCGATCAGCATGTTTTTAACATGCGAATATGCGACTTCGGACAGTTTCATCGTAGCAGCCTAGCATTTTTGTTCCCTGCACCCCTGTTATCGTTTTGGCCGCGTGGGTCAAACGGTAGCGCTTAGGCGACTGGCGGATCCGGCGCCGTTCGGAAGAGCAGCCCAAGGACGTGCGCTTCGGCGCGGATCAGTTCCTCATCGCTAAGGTCGCCGGGCTGCAGCGTACGTGCCGAGCCGCGTGCAGCGAGCCTCTCCATTGCGGCGTAGATGATGACGCTGCGAGCCATCGCTTCCCGGTCGCTGACGCGACCGCTGCCCTGCGCCTCCCGAATCCGATCAGACAGGGCGCTGATGACAGGCATCGCCGCACGCCGTCTGGACCGGTCGAACTCGGCATTGCCAAGGTCGGACTGATGATTGCGCGTGCTCAGGACCGAGCGATTGCGATCCCAATGCGCATAGAAAGCGCGGACAAGCTGTTCGCTGCGCAGGCTTACGGTCGAGGGAAGCCATGGCCGTTCCAGAATGTCCAGGATTTCGGACATGTCCTCGCCTGCTTCGTCCGACAGGTTGAGTAGGACGTCCGTGATGTTTTCGAAATAGAGATAGAAGGTAGGGGCGGAAACGCCCGCTTTGCGCGATATCGCCGCAGCGGTGAGCTTCCCGCTCCGGCTTAGCAATATTCGCGCAGAGTCGAGCAACCGCCGACGAGTATCGGCCCCTTTGCGACCCAGCGATTGCCCGGATTTGTTGACTTCGGAAAGATCGATTTTGTCTGATATTTCCACCAATTAACTCTCTCGCCGAGCGCGCAGTGAGTGGCCTAGCGCGCTTGAAATTACCACAAGCAGCACCGTGACAAAATAGCAACTGGACGAATGCTAAAATATTAGTAGTTTAATCGCGAGTGCGGACTCCGTGCTTGAAGACTAGACCAGGAGAGGAAATGATGCGGTCAATCCGTTTCCGCGCTGTGCTCAGCGCCAGTTGCGCATCCGTCGTGCTTTTTGCCGCCACACCGGTCGTTGCGCAGGATGCGACGCCGGAAACCGCAACGAAAGAGAGTGCGCAGACGGGGGGCGCCGAAGCTGAAATCGTGGTTACAGCCCGGCGTCGCGAAGAAAGTCTTCAAACAGTGCCGGTGGCCGTCACCGCGGTCACCAGCGACATGCTTACCGAGCGCAACATTCAGACCACGATCGATCTGCAGAAGATCGTGCCAGGGGTTGTCTTCTCGGGCGCTGGTACCGAAGCGAATACGACCCTGACCATTCGCGGCCAAGGCAAAGACGTCATCGGACCGGGCCTTCCGTCAGTCATCAGCTATTTTAACGAAGTGCCGCTGCCCGGCTTCGGCAGTTCAATTCCGACTTATGACATCACGTCGGTACAGGTGCTCAAGGGCCCTCAAGGCACGTTGTTCGGCCGCAACACGACCGGTGGTGCGTTGCTGATCTATTCTCAAGCGCCGACCGACCGCTTCGAGGGCTATGGTCAGGTCATGGTTGGCGATTATGGCTGGCACGCCTTCCAAGGCGCGGTGAACTTGCCGATCACGGAGGGAATGGCGCTGCGCGTCGCCGGCAATATCGAGCGTCGCGACGGTTTCACAGAAAACCTTGGGGTAGGAGCCGATTTTGACACACTGCATAACGATGCATTTCGTGTGTCGCTCAGACTTCAGCCTTTCGACTTCATTGAGAACACATTCGTCTATGATTATTTCATTCGCAGCGGTCCGTATATCGGCGTCATCCCGACCCAGGTCGCTAGCGCGAACCCCCCATATCGCAATGGCCAGAATTATGCCGGTATTGTCGGTGCTGCGAATGCTCAGCTGATAAACGACACGTTCAACTGCAATACATCAGTGAACTGTGACGTCGATCTGATGGTTGCGCGTCAGCTACAGATCGGACCACGCCAAGTCTATTCCGACGTCGATGCTTTCGATAAGACCAGATTGCAAGGCATCTCGAACACGACGACGATCGATCTGGGCGCGGTGACGATCAAGAATATTTTCGGGTGGCGCAAGACTGAGGTTGATCAACGCGGCAACACAGACGGGGTGCCCGTTCCGCTGATCAACACCGCCCTGACGCGGCACGAGGCGCAGATCACAGACGAACTACAGCTCTCCGGGTCGGCCTTCGAAGACCGTCTCGATTTCCTTGTTGGCGGCTTCTATCTCAAGACGCGCCCCACAGGCTCGATCAGCTTGTTCTCTGATTTTCTGCGTCCGCCGTCGATTCCGCTGGCAAGCTGGCGGCTTTCAACCGTGGGCAACACGCTCTATCGTGAAGAAAGCAAGGCGATCTTCGGCAACCTGACCTATAGCTTCGGCGGTGGCCTTGAGGGGCTGAGCGCGACGGCGGCGGCTCGCTATACGTGGGACTCGCAGGGGGTTTGCTCGGTTACGTTGGGTGGCGCGTCCACTCCGCTCCAATCGACGGCCGAATGCCGGACTTATGCCAATCGGTTCGATATTGACGCTAAGTTCGAGAAACTGACCTGGACGTTTGGGCTCGACTACAAGATCAACGAGAGCTTTTTCACTTATGTAGTGGCGCGTCGTGGCTATCGATCTGGCGGTTCAAACCCGCCGCTGCTCGGCGGCGCGCTGGCAAGTCTGCAATTCTATCAGCCGCAGACCGTCGATGATATCGAAGTCGGTCTGAAGACGAATTGGCGTAGCGGTGACTTTTCCGGACGCGTCAACATCGCGGCGTATCGCGGCATCTTCAACGACCTGCAGCGCCAGATCGCCGGCATTCCTGCCAATTTGGATGGAGACAACAACTCCGCCAACGATCCTGCCAGCACTGCACTGATCATCAACGGCGCGAAGGCAAGGGTGCAGGGCATCGAAATCGACGGCTTCATTCAGCCCATGCGCGGCCTCCAGTTCACCTTCGGCGGCTCGTTGATCGATCCGAAGTATCTCGAGTTTAGTAACCCACCGATCCTCAACGGCGTTGCGACAAGTTCTGGCATCTTTTTGAATACTCCGAAGACCAGCTTCAGCTTGGGGGCGCGTGCAGAACTTGCAAACATCGAAGGAATGACGGTTACGCTGTCGGGCGACTATTATTGGACTGACGGCTACCGCAAGGGGATCGTTGCGGCTGTGCCTAGCTACGACTTGGCCAACTTGCGGCTCGAGGTTGCGAATATTGCCGACCAGAATCTGGACGTCACGCTGTTCGTCGATAACCTGTTCGACAAAGAGTATTACATCAATAACAGCTTGAGCGGCCCGAGCCCTGGTACGACCACCTTCAGCTATGGTCCACCGCGGATGTTCGGCGTTCGTGCCCGCTTCGGTTTCGGTAGCTAGCGCGCAGGCTGCCCATCGGCCGGACCTTTTGACGGTCGGCTCGCCAAGTGCGAGCCGACCGACATTTTTTAGGGGTTGGTCCGCTTAGAACGCCCAAGTGCACTAGGCGAGCGAAGCATCGATGCGCACACGCTTGGCGCCCGGACCAAGGGCCGTGGGCCGAAGCGCGGGTCAGCGAGGCTGGTTGAAGGGCACGCCCTTGTCGGGCCGGTGGTCCTGGGGAAGTCCCAGCACCTTTTCCGCAATCGTGTTCCGTAGAATTTCGTCCGTACCGCCAGCGATGCGGGGGCCAGGCGAGTCGATCCACGACCAGGCGAAATCCTGCGCTGTGGTCAGGCCGTTGGCCAGCACCGCCCCTGCGGGTCCCATCAGGTCGAGCGCGGCCGCGCCGAGCTGCTGACGGCGCCGACCGAGTAAGAGCTTGCGGATTGCACCCTCTGGTCCCGGCTCGCGCCCAGCGCCGATCGCATCCAGCGCGCGGCGGTGGATCGAGCGCAAACCCTGACGCTCGACCAGCGTGTCCGCGATCATTGCGCGAACCTCGCCATCGTCAAGCGCCGGTTTCCCATGGATCCGCGCACTCTGCGCGAAAGCCACGAACCGCTCGATCGTCGGGCCGCTGAGCGACTCGTCGGAAACCGAATAACGCTCGATCATGAGCGTTTCGATTGCGACGCGGAAGCCTGCGCCGACAGGGCCCATGCGCTGGCTGTCCGGTACGAAGACGTCGTTCAGGAACACTTCGTTGATTTCAGTCTCGCCGGCCAGCTTGCGAATCTGTCGCACTTCGATGCCGGGCGAACGCATGTCGAGATAGAAGAAGGTCAGCCCCGCATGCTTGGGCACAGATGGATCGGAGCGCGCGACAATGATCCCCCAGGCGGCAAATTGCGCCCAACTGGTCCAAACCTTCTGGCCACTGAGCAGCCAACCTTCGACGCCGTCACGCGTTGCCGGCGTGGCGCGCGTGCGCAGCGCGGCAAGGTCGGACCCGGCGGCGGGTTCGGAAAACATCTGGCACCAGATGTCGTCGCCTCGGATCGCACGCGGCAACAGCGCTTTGGCGATCTCTGGATCCGCATAGCGTAACATCATCGGCACTGGCATGCCGAGGCTGACGCCGAAATAAACCGTGGGAAGGTCGTATTTCAGCTCCTCTTCGCCGAAGACGATCTTCTCGAGCTCGCTGCCGCCGCCCCCGCCATAAGCGCGGGGAAGGGTAATGCAGGCATAGCCATGTTCAGCTTTGAGCCGTTGCCAGGAGCGGCCCATTGCAAGGTCTTCCTCCGCGCTTAACCCCGAGCGGGCGGCGCCGCTATAGGCTGGAGCATGTTCCGCGAGCCAGGATCTGGCGCGCTCGCGATAGGTCAGCAGTCCTTCCGCTTGCGCAGCTGCATCCAGCGTCTCTGCGTCGCTCATCTTTCGGCCTCCGCGAGTTTGAAGACATTGTCGACGAGCAATTCCCGCCAGAACGGTGCGGCACCAAGTTCGAGAGCGAGCGCGCGCGAACGGCGATAATGATGTTGCGGTGCCGCTTCCCAGGTGACGCCAATACCGCCAAAAATTTGGATCGTCTCGCGAGCAGCGAATTCATATGCGTGAATAGCGCCGAGCCGTGCCATGGCCGCCATTGCAGGTAGCGCCGCGCTCTCGCGGCCTGCTGCGGCCAGCGCATCGATCGCGCAGCCACGTGCGATCTCGAGCTGGGTATAGATGTCGGCCAGCTTGTGCTTCACCGCCTGGAACCGTCCGATCGGCTGGCCGAACACGATGCGCTCCTTGGCATATTCCACGCCAAGCGAGAGGCAATTCTGAGTGCCGCCGACTTGCTCGAACGCCGTGGCGATCGACGCGATCGCCGCTGCGCGCAGGCACGCATCCCAGCCGTCGCCCGCGTCGATCCGCACCGCCTGCGCCCCGGCGAATGACAGGGTCGCAGCAGCGCGAGCATTGTCGATCGTCGCAATCATCTCGCGGGTCACACTTGGCTGATCGAGCATCACCAGACAAAGCGCGACGCCATCCTCTGCCGACGCATGGCAGAGCGCGACATCGGCAATGGCGGCGAAGGGCACGATCGCTTTCACACCGTTCAAAGTGCCGCCAGTGAAGCGCAGCGTCGGATTTTGCGGCAGTCCGGATTCGCCCGCTTCGCCGAACGCGAGGCAGCTGATTTGCTCGCCCGCTGCAAGAGCCGTAACGGCGGGGTGGTCGCCAATGCCACGCGCTACCGCATCGGCGATCACCGCCGCGGGCGTCAGCGGCAGCGATACCGTGCGCGCACCGAGCTTCTCATTCAGCAACGCCAGCGCCTCGAGGCCGAGACCCAGCCCACCCTGTGCCTCTGTGACGGCCGCTGCCGGCCAGCCGAGTTCCACGCATTGCCGCCACAATACATCGTCAAAGCTGCCGGGTGATTCCAGCAGCGACTTGAGATGATCCCAGGTTGCATGGTCATCAAGCAGCCGCTCCGCCTGATCGGCCAGCATCGTCAGCATTTCGGACGCCTCGCTCATACGCCGGCCTGCACGGGTCGGGGCCGCGTTGTCAGTTTCTCTATGCGCTTTTCATAATGCGCGCCCTGGATGATTCGATCGACATAGATGCCCGGCGTGTGGACATGATCGGGATCGATTGCGCCGAGCGGCACGATTTCCTCGACTTCCGCTACGGTAATCTGGGCTGCCGTCGCCATCACCGGGTTGAAGTTCCGCGCCGTCTTGCGAAACATGAGATTACCTGCGGGGTCGGCGCGCCATGCCTTTACGATTGCCAGATCGCCCTTCAGCCACGTCTCGCGCACATACTCCTGACCATCGAATGTCTCGATCGGTTTGCCCTCCGCCACGATGGTTCCGACGCCGGTTTTCGTGTAGAAAGCAGGAATGCCCGCACCACCTGCCCGGATGCGCTCAGCCAGCGTGCCCTGCGGATTGAGCTCAAGTTCGAGCTTGCCTGAAAGATACAGTTGTTCGAACAGTTTGTTCTCGCCGACATAGGACGAAATCATCTTGCGGATTTGGCCGTTGTTGAGCAGCATCCACAAGCCAAAACCGTCGGCCCCGCAATTGTTCGAGATTACTGTAAGATCGCGGACCCCGGCGTCGCGGATCGCGGGTATCAGATTTTCGGGATTGCCCGAAAGCCCGAACCCGCCAGACAGGATCGTCATGCCGTCGAACAGTACACCTTCAAGCGCGGAAACGGGGTCGGCATAAATCTTGGAAGCCATGATTGTCGTTCTAGTCCCAGTCTACCGTGACCGGATCGAGCAGGTATGAACCCGTCCTTCCGATCAAGGAATGTCCAAACTCCCGGCGCTCAGAAGCGCGGCGGTCGGCCAGCGCAGCATCGTCAGCCAGCGCGGCTAGACCCGTCCGACGCGCCTCCCAGTTCGGCCAGCGCAGAAATGCCATCGCCCCAGGCAAAGTACCGCCGCTGACCACGTCGAACGCGCCTTGCACGACCGCGCCGGACCGCTCCAGCGCGGGCAATTCGCTTTCACGCAACGCCCCTCCCGCGACTGCGCTCTTGCCGACCAGCGTCTTGAAGAAGATTAGCTCGTCGAGACCTCCCTGCATTGCCGCCGGCTGAGTCCATCCGACGATTTCGCGGACGAACCAGATCTGATAGTCTTCGACCAGCTCGCTGCCGGCATTGGTGCGGTTGCGCACTTCTTGCCAGTCCGGGTCGGTGTAAAAACCTGTCCAGCACCGGTCGCGTTCGATCATGTCTGTGAAGGGCGTGATATAGACGAACAGCGGCAACTCGGGCGCTGCCAATGCGCTCCAGCCGCCGACCGGGCGAATGCCGTGGCGCGGGAACAGCCACTTCAGGTCGTTCTGCACACGCGCACGCATGTCGCGGTCCCGCCCGGCTTCCACCGAATAGAAACGCAGCTCGTAGATATTGTTTGTGTTTTCGGCCATCTGCATCCTCAACGGCGCTTCTGACTCTCTTGTGGCCTCAACGGGCTGGAGTCGCTTGATCAAAGGCGCGCGAAATCCTTCGTGCTGGAGAAATATTCTAAGATTTCACTGGTGTCAAACCCGGCTCTCGGCTTGCTTCTCCCACAATGAGCGTCTAACATTCTAGAATAATAACGGGCGACGGATGGCCGACCAGGGAGAGGATGCGATCTCAAGCGCTGCCTTTCCGCATTCGCCAATCTGTGCCGTGCATTGAGAAGGAGCGTTATGCGGATCGACGAAACAGTGACGGCCATCGTGACCGGCGGCGCCTCAGGTCTGGGCAAGGCCACCGCGACCGCACTGCGCGCGCAGGGCGCGAAGGTCAGCATCTTCGACTTGAACGCGGAAGCGGGGGCGGCCGTGGCAAGCGAGCTTGGCGTGACCTTCTGTCAGGTCGATGTCCTTTCCGACGACAGCGTTGCTGCTGCGTTTGAACAGGCGCGCGAAGCGAACGGGCAGGAGCGGATTCTCGTCAACTGCGCAGGCGGCGGCAACGCGATCAAGACGGTCAGCCGCGACCGCAAGACCGGGGAGGTCAAGATTTTCCCGGCCGACGCCTTCGCCTGGGTGCTCATGCTCAACACAGTCGGGACGTTCCGCTGCATCGCGCGCGCGGCTGCCGGAATGATGACGCTCGATCCTATCGACGGCGAGCGCGGCGTGATCGTCAATACCGCCTCGGCGGCGGCGCAGGACGGGCAGATGGGCCAGGCGGCCTATTCGGCGTCGAAAGCGGCCGTGGTCGGCATGACGCTGCCGATCGCGCGTGACCTTTCGGGAGAAGGTATCCGGATCAACACGATCATGCCGGGCATCTTCAACACGCCGTTGATGATGGGGGCGCCGGATAATGTGAAGGAAGCGCTCGCCGCCACCGTACCGTTTCCCAAGCGGTTCGGCGAGCCGCCCGAATATGCCTCGCTGGCGTTGGAAATGATCCGTAACGGCTATTTTAATGGTGAAACGGTGCGTCTCGACGGCGCAATCCGTATGCCGCCGCGCTGAGGGAGAGATCGCGATGAGCCTGATCGAATATGAGGTGCGTGACCGCGTCGCGCTTGTGACGCTGAATCGCCCTGAGCAGCGCAATGCACAGAACGCGGCGCTGTTGAAGGAACTGGACGAAGCGTTCGATCGCGCGATCGCGGACGATGGCGTACGCGTGATTGTGCTGAAGGCGAACGGCAAGCATTTCTCAGCGGGCCACGACATCGCGCCCGAAGTGCACGAAATTGAGCCGTGGAAGTCGATGTTCGACGACGTTTCCAATACCGGCATGCTGCGCATGTACACTTGGGAGCTGAAGCATTATTTCGGCTATTCCCGCAAATGGCGGGACATCCCCAAGCCGACCATCGCGGCGGTGCAGGGGGCATGCATCGCCGCCGGCTTGATGCTGGCTTGGCCGTGCGACCTAATCATCGCATCGGACGACGCGCGGTTCAGCGATCCAGTGATCAAGATGGGCATCGGCGGCGTCGAATATCACGGCCACACCTGGGAGTTCGGCGCGCGCAAGGCCAAGGAACTGCTGTTCACCGGCGGCTTCATCGATGCGCACGAGGCGCACCGGCTGGGCATGGTCAACCGCGTCGTCCCCCGCGACCAGCTTGAGGGTGCCGCGTTTGCGCTGGCGACTGAGATTTCCCGGATGCATCCGCACGCGCTGTTGATGGCGAAGCGCGCAGTGAACCTAACGCTCGACGCGCAGGGGCAGCACAATGCCCTGCAATCGGCCTATGATACACACTCGCTGGGCCATGCGAATGCTTGGACGATCTGCGGCCATGTCATCACTGTCGGCCTCGACGAGATGACCGCCGAGAATCGCGTTGCTCAAGAAAGGAACAAGGCCGATGGCTGATGCGACGCGGGGCAGGCTCGCCGGGCGCACCGCGATCGTTACCGGCGGAGGGCGGGGCATAGGCGAGGCGATCGTCAAGCGTTTCGCTGAGGAGGGTGCGAGACTGCTCGTTGCGACGCGCACCGCTGGCTATGGGCAGGAGACAGTCGATGCTGCGCGTGCCGCCGGTGGCGAGGCGCATCTGATCGTCGCCGAGCTTGGCACGCGAAACGCCGCGAGCAAGATCGTCGATTACGCGAAACGGCTATGGGGCGGGCTGGATATCTTGGTCCACAATGCGGCCTATGCGCCCCACGGCAAGTTGCCAGACACTGCCGATTCTGAATGGTCGAAGGCAATGGATGTCGGGCCGAATACTGCATTCTGGCTGATGAAGGATGCGTTCCCCTTGCTCCGCGCGAGCGAGGCGGGACGCGTGATCCTGACCTCGTCGATCATGGCGGATCGCAACAGCATTCCGGGACTGTCAGCCTATACCGCGGCGAAAGGCGCGATTAACTCGCTGGTGCGCGGTGCCGCGGTCGATTTCGGGCCGGAGGGGATCACCGTGAACGCTGTCGCGCCGGGCGGCACCATGTCCGTGTCGTTCGCCGCGGGCATGTCTGCCGACTATATCGCTGAGTGGGAGAAGACAATTCCGCTGCGGCGCGTGGGGCAGGGGAGCGACATCGCCAATGCGATGCTGTTCCTAGCGTCTGACGATGGCGGCTACGTGACCGGGCAGACACTGATCGTGGACGGCGGTCAGGCGCTGGGCATCCCGCTGAAGATCGGACATTGAGGGAAGGCGGCCCGGTGGCGACGCCGGGCCGCCTGGCTTCAATTGGCTGCCACTTCGCCGACATCCAGCGCCTGCTCGCTGTGATGACGCGACACTTCCTCGAGGAAGGTCTCGGTCAGGAACGCGCGGTCGCGAATCATGTGTTCCATGTGATCGCCTAGGCAGATCGCGATGCGCGGCTGCCCGGGACGCGGACGCAGCGGCGCTGCCAGCACGCCGCCTGCCAGAACGGGATCGAAGAAGCAGACATAGCCGTCGCGCCGCACCTCGGCGAGCATCGCCAGCACGCCCCGGACGGATGCCGTGTCGACCGCATCCGGGCGATCCGCATTGTTGCGCAGAACGAACCGGGTTGCTTCGCTGTCGTCCATTGTCGAAAGTAGCGCGATGCCCGCGCCGGACGTGCTCAACGGGCGGCTGGTGCCGAGCGTGAGATGTGGACGTTCCGGAATCAGCGATTGATAGACGTGAATGTACTTGGCGCGGCTCATCACCTGGCAGGCCAGAAATACGGCGCGTCCGGTACGCTCGTTCAGCCGCTTCATCATCCGCAGCATCGCGCCTTCACCGACGAAGCGGTCGTCACACCAGCTGCCGAGCAGGCTAACTCGCATGGACGGTCCGTACCGCCGCGTCTCGCGATCAAACTGCAGATAGCCTTCCGAATGCATGCTGCGCAATAGCTGCGACGTGCTCGACTGCGGAAAGCCAAACGCGTGAGCGACTTCCGACAAGGTGGCAGGGCGGCGGATGTCGTCAAAGAACTCAAGGATCTGGAGGACGCGTCCGGCCGATTTCACCATCGGTGGACCTGCATATTGCGCGGCCGCAGGGGTTCGGCCACGCGCCAGTGGAGCTGAAGCCATTCTCTCCTCCATTATAATTGCGCGTCAATGATCGCTGACGATCCCTCAGTTATCCACGTAAAATTCTAGTAGGTCAAGCAAGGCCGTGTCCGTTGTACTAGTTCCGGCGGACGCGGGTTTGCGGCTGGGCGACACCAGGTCAGTCGTAGCTTGAAGCGGCCGAACGCCGTTGCGAGACAGCGAGCCGATCAGCGCAACTTCGTCATCGCTTCGGCGAATGCGGGGTGTCGCGTTTCCTCAATGATATCGAGGCGGTCGGGACTGGGGGCCCAGCCGAGTTCACGGCGCGCCAGCGGCGAGCGCGAGCGGCTACAGATACTCAGCCCGATCAGTGCCGTAAACTTATCCCAAATTTCCATCGCTTCGGACAATGTAACGCTGCGCGCTGGCACGCCCAACGTTCGCGCTACAGCTTCAGCAATGGTGCGAAAGTTGGCCTCGCCCGAAACGGCATGGTAGAGCTTGCCGGGCACGCCCTTCTCAAGGACCAGCTCGTACAGCCGCGCCAGATCCTCGACATGCACGTTGGAATACAGATTGAGGCCGCGCCCGACATAGCAGACCTGGCCGGTCCGCGCGGCCGATTCGTAGAAGCTCATGACGGCGAGGCAGCCGCCATTGCCCCAGATCAGCGGCGGCCGTACGACGAAGGCGCGCAGGTTGCGGCTGGCGCTCCCACGGACTAGATCTTCGGTCAGCTTGCGCGCGCCAATATATTTCGAGGGGACGAACGAATCGTCCTCCGCGAACGTGTCCTCGCTCCAGTCGCCATCAGTCCGCTGCGACAGGACGCCGGTGCCCGAGGTGAAAACGAATGCCTTGCCGCTGCCAGCCAGCCGGTCGATCATCGCCTCGACCGTCCTGTGCTCCTCATCAAGCATCAATTGCGCGGCGTAGATCGCAGCATCGGCTTTATCCAGAGCAGCCAGCGCGCCATCGAGCGCAGTGAGATCGCCCAGCACCGCATGGGCACCCGCTGCCTCGAGCCGGGCTGCGGCATCGGCGCCGCGGACGAAGCCAGTCACGTCGTGGCCGGCCGTGACAAAGTGCCGCACCAGATGGGAACCCAGATAGCCATTGGCACCAAAGATCAAAATCCGCATCACATGCTCCGTCAGGATTTGGGGTCCAGGCCGGGGACCCAGCCGGCAAACAGTGCGTCGAGCGCCGCCACCAGTGCGAGCGGCTGGTCGATCATCACATGGTGATTGGCATCGGCGATCTCGATCAGCGGGCTGCCGGTCGGCAGCGCCGTGGCCATCCGCGAGATCATTTCGCCGCCCGTTAGCGGGGAATTGGCGCCGCGAATCAACGCCACAGGACAGCGCATCGCTGCAAGCTCCCGCCACACATCGTCCGCCTGAACCCCACCCCACAATCGGGGGTCGAAGCGCCAGGTCCAGCCGGCATTGCCAGCGGCATCATGCGCCGGGCAGACCGCCATGCGGCCGAGATATTCCGCGATCCACCGATTGGCGCATGGTTGGGGCGGCGCGAGGCGGAAGCGGCCGAGCGCCGCCTCGACGCTGGGGTAAAGCCGGTGGCCCTTATATTCGGGAATGGCGATGCCGTTATCGACGCCGGGAAGCCCGACATCGATTAGTACTGCAGCGCGGATGGGTCGCTCGATCTTCGCGCTGGCATGGATCACTGGCAGCCCGCCCATCGAATGCGCGGCGAGAATCGGCGGCAATGCATGGGCAGCGACTCCCGCAGCGTCAGCGACGGCCCACATCTCTTCGGAAAAGCGTGGGACTGAATAATCGTCACGCCATTCCGACCCGCCCATGCCCCCAAGCGAGAAGGCCGCTACGCGGAAACGGTCGGCGAAAAACGGCGCCAGAAAGGCCCACCAGCCCAAATGAGCGGCATTGCCGTGCAAGAGTACTAGGCCGGGTGCGCCAACCTGGCCCCAGGCGCGTGCCTCTACCCGCCGGCCATCGGGCATAGTGACCTCAAGCGGTTCATAAGGCGTGTCCAGCGCTGCCGCGAACCATGCCGGCGGGGCGGGGATGTCATCCAGTTGCTGCAGCGGCAGCAGAGGATCGGGGATCATCGGCATGGTCGCATCAGCTGCCGATTACCTTCTGCACCGATGTCGCAGTGAAGATGGGCTTGCCGCTAACCTCCGCTTCGGCGCGCGTAAACACTAGGCTGCGCGTGCGTTTGACAAGGATCCCACGCACTTCGAGCAGGTCACCGAGCTTGGGCGCGCCGATGAACTGCATCGACATCTCGATCGCCACCACTGGAGGGCCTTCAGGATCCCAGCCAGGGCCCGCAGTGCCGATCTCGGCCATGCTCGCCATCACCGCGCCGTGGCACAGGTTCCAGGCATTGACATGGTGCGGCTCGATGCGCAGCGCCGCCCACACCTCGTCGCCATTCGGGCCAGCGGTGCGGCGGGAATAGACATGGCCGATATGGTTGACAAAAGCGCTCACCGACGGCTCGTAGCTGTAGCCTTCGGGAATATCGGGTTGGTCGGTCATGGGCACTCCGCAATCTGTTCAGCTTCCGATGTGCGCCGGGGCCCTTCAGGGTCAATCGGCATCCGGCGGATTATGCATATGTGGAAGTCAGCGGTTCAGCCCGTCATGCTCGAGCTTCACGCGGCGCGAACTGAGCAGCCATGCGTCGCCTGTTTTGCGGAAGCGATCGATATACATGCCGGTCTGAAGGATGGTATCGCCGCGGATCAGCAGGAAATAGCTCCAACCATGCGCGGTTTCTGCATCATCGAGTTCGATCCGCGAGGTGGTCACATAATGCCTTGCCGCGCGCCGCTCGGTGCCGCCGAGCAGACCGCTGTCGAGAATCGCCTGAAAATAGGCTTGAATTGCCTCGCATCCTTCCGGGCGATCATCGCCCAGTTCGAGCACGGCGTCATGGGTGAAGCATTGCATCATCTCGTCCACCGCGCCACGGTCGCCGGCATTGTTATAGAGCGCGAGCGTGTAACGGATCGCCTCGCGCGCGAGCAGTTCGTCGATCGTCATGGTTGAGGCTCCTTCGGGTCCAGGCAGGACGACGGGAAGTCGGGGAACAGTCGCCAGTCGTTTTCGGGCGTGCGCACCCAGCCGCTCGATGCCCATGTTCCGCCATCGATGCTGATCGTCGTGCCGGTCACATAGGTAGCCATTCCAGAAGCTAGGAAGATCGCCGGACCGGCGCAGTCGTCAGGCACGCCATCGCGCTGCATCGGGATATAGCGGCCTCGCGCGGCAACTTGACGCGGCTCCATTGCCCCGGGCGCCTGATTCACGAAGCCTTCTGTGACGATGATGTCCGGCGCGATCGCATTCACGCGAATGCCGAATTCGGCCAGTTCGACCGCTGCGGTGCGCGTGAAGTTGAGCATGCCTGCTTTGCATGCTGCATAAACTGCATAGCCCGGCGCGGCGCGCAGCCCCTCGATGCTGGACACGTTGATGATCGCGCCGCCATTGCCGAAGGCGATCATATGCTGCGCGGCGTGATGGGTGGCGGTCATCAGGCTGCCGAGGTTGAATTCGACATGGCGGTCGCGGCTGCGCTCGCTCTGCGTCATGAACTTTACCGGACGCCCGCCGCCGGCGTTGTTGACTAGGACGTCGAGCCGCCCGAATTGCCCTGCTGCGCTATCGATCGCGGCGCGTAGTGCGCCCCGGTCCATCACGTCGGCGTGCACGAACAGGCTGCGGCCACCGGCCGCCGCAATGTCGCCCGCGAGTCGCGCGCCCGCTTCCGCGTCGATATCGACGATCACGATGTCGGCGCCGAATCCGGCCATGCCGAGCGCGATCCCCTTGCCGATTCCATTGGCGCCGCCGGTGACAAGCGCGCACAGCCCATCCAGTCGGATGTCAGCGGGTGTCATTGTACCTCTCCGATCATTCCTATGGCTGCCGCGCACACATGATAGACAACCGTACAAGGTCTCTCTATCATTAAAATTCTAGAAGGACAGTTCAAGGGGAGTGTCCTCGCCATCTTTGGGAGAGCACCGGTGTCGGACACGGCTGGCCAAGGCTATCAAATGGCGTTCAGCCATGTCGGGTTTTTCGTGACCGACATGGAAATGATGGCCGATTTCTATTCGCGGGTGATGGGTTTCTTCATCACCGACAAGGGGATGCTCAACGGCAAGGCGATCACATTCCTCAGCCGCGATCCGCGGGAGCATCATCAGATCGTCCTGGTCGCCGGGCGCCAGCCGGAAAGCCATCTCAACATCAACCAGATATCCTTTCGCGTGCGCTCCCTGGGCGAACTCAAGGCGTTCTACGCGCGGCTTGTCGAAGCAGGTGCGAACGGCATGGAGCCGGTGATCCACGGCAATAGCTGGTCGATCTACTTCCATGATCCCGAAGGCAACCGGATCGAGGCGTTCGCGGACACCGACTGGTACATCTCCCAGCCGTTTAAGGAGCCGCTTGATCTAACGTTGCCGGAAGCCGAAATCCGTGATTTCACGCGCGAATATTGCAAGACGCGCGCCGGGTTCAAGCCGATTGCGCAATGGCATGCCGAGATGGAAGCGATGATGGCCCCCGGGCATCCCTTCCTCGCCTGAGCCATCCGCCGAACAGCTGGAGCAATTTTCCGATGCCCGCAATCAACGAAGTGGTCGATCTGACGCTGGAGGACGGCGTCGCGCTGATCACGCTCGACAATCCGCCGGTCAACGCGCTTTCGCCCAAGTTGATGGACGGCATGTACGACGCCTTCATCCAGGCAATCGGCGATCCCGAAGTGCGGGCGATCCTGCTCCTTTGTGCGGGCCGCACGTTCATCGCCGGGGCGGACATCAAGGCGCTCGGAGTCGAATCGCCTAAGGTTGATTTCTTCGAGTTGCAGGAAAAGATCGAGGGGGCGGGCAAGCCCGTGGTGGCGGCGTTGCACGGCACTTGTCTCGGCGGCGGGCTCGAGGTGGCGCTGACCTGCCATTATCGCATCGCCGCGCCCGGTACGAAGCTCGGTCTGCCCGAGGTCAATCTGGGGCTGCTGCCCGGCGGGGGCGGCACGCAGCGTCTGCCGCGTATCGTCGGCGTTGCGACGGCGCTCGACCTGCTGATCTCCGGCAGGCAGGTGGACGCCCGGGGCGCTCTGGCGGTCGGGCTGGTCGATGTCATCGCCGACACGACCGACCTCGCCGTCGCAGCCAAGGCTTATGCCCTTGCATTGCTGGCCGAGGGGCGTCCGGTAAAGCGGGTGAGCGATCTGGCTGACAGAATCGGTGACGCCGACGCGGCGGTCTTCGAAGCCGCGCGCGACCAGGCCGAGCGGCTGCGGCGTGGCGAAGAAGCACCGCGCGCCATCATCCGCTGTGTCGAGGCCGCTGCGCGCGGCGACTTCGATGCGGGCATCGCGGTCGAACGCGCCGAGTTCCAGAAGCTGCTCGATGGGCCGCAATCGGCGGCATTGCGCTACGCATTCTTTGCCGAGCGCCAGGCCGCGAAAGTCGCCGGGCTTGCGCCGGATGTCCAGCCGCGTGCGCTCACGCGCGTCGGGTTGGTTGGCACCGGGGCGATCGGGCGCCGCCTTGCCGTGGCGCTGCTCGATGCCGGGGTCGAGACCGCGTTGTTCGACGCCGATGCGGCCGCGCTGGATCGCGCCGGTGCGGCGATCGACCGGACGGCGCTGATCCTGACCGGAAGTCTGAGCGATCTCGCCGCTTGCGATCTCGTGATCGAAGCAGTCGCCGACGCGCTGGAGGCCAAGCAGGCGATCCTCGCTGAACTTGATCATGCCGCGCCCGGCGCACTGCTGGCGACCAGCACCGCGCGTCCCGAAGTCGATGCGATCGCGGATGCAACCACGCGTCCGTGCGCGGTGATCGGCCTGCACTTCCTTTCATCCGAAAATGCGGATCGCGTTCTCGAAATCGTGCGCGGCAAGGTGACCTCGGACGAAGCGGTCGCGACCGCGCTTGCGCTCGCGCGCAAGTTGAAGCGCGTCGGCGTCCTGTCGGGCTCTGGCCCCGGATCAATCAGCCAACGCACGATGCTGGTGCTCCGACAGCAGGCGGATGCGATGATCGCGCAGGGCGTCGCGCCCGAGGCGATCGAGCGTGCTGCGACGGAATTCGGCTTCCCTACCGGGTTGCTCGCTGCGCGAACCGACGCTGGAACTGCTACCCGGACTCTGGCCGACTCCGAGATCCTCGACCGGCTACTGATCCCGCTGATCAACGAAGCTGCGAACATCCTTGGCGACGGCATCGCCCAGCGTGGATCCGACATCGATATGGTGTGGGTGCACGGCTATGGCTGGCCCGCTTGGCGCGGCGGGCCGACCTATCATGCCGATCTGCTCGGTTTGCCCTCCGTGATCGAGAAGGTTCAATCGTTCGGCTTCAATCCCGCGCCGCGCCTGGTCGAGTATGCCGCGGCCGGCCGCAAGCTTGCCGGATAGCGATCAGTCCAGCGTTCGAGCGAGTTCGGCGATATAGTCCGCGCGCGGCATGAAACCGGGCCGCGTCTCCACCAGCGCACGCGTTTCGGCAAGCAGGTCCGCGTCGTCCTGCTCGAGGTTGAGCGGTTCACCGCACGGTTGGGGGACATGAAACGGGGTGTCGAGATAGACTTCGACCTTGTTCCCTTCGGGATCGTTGAAGTAGATTGACCACGCGTTGCCATGGTTCAGGCCGATCAGCGCGATTGCGCCCGCGGTGAGCGCCTTGTCGCGCGTCGCCCGCAATTCGTCGAGCGTATCAACCATAAACGACAGCTGCATTACCGTGCTGGGGCTATCTGGCGCACGTCCGCCAGACAGGACGAGTTGGTGGTGCTGGCGCGGATCGCCGGTGAGGAAGACCAGATGGTTCCGGAACGTCTTGCCAACGCCACGATCGGTGGCGACGAGTCCGAAAACCCCGGTGTAGAAACGTTCGATCAGATCGATATCGTGAACAAATATGCCAAAATGGCTGAGATGGGGGCGCGCCATGACCAGTCCTTGCAATGAGACGCGCATCATAGGCGACTGCCGACCGGCGGTGCAGTGTCTGGCACGGATTTCACATCCTTGTGATCTTGGCTTCGCGGCCGACCCACAGCTTGCTCGCGTCGCGGCGTGACCCTAGCCCTAGTCAGAACGGCAATTCAGACGGGACACCCCATGCGCTTCGTTTCCTTTCGCACTTCCAGCGGCGACTCCTTCGGTCTCGTGCGCGACAATGACGTGGTCGATTTGCGCTCGCGTCTCGACGTGCCGAGCCTCAAGGCGCTGATCGCGGCGGATCGGCTTGGGGAGGCGGCGCAGTTCGCCGACGCGCCTGCCGATCATTCGATTGGCGCGATCGAATTCCTGCCGGTGATCCCTGATCCCGCGCATCTTTGGTGCCTGGCGATCAATTATGAAGACCATATCGAAGAGATCAAAGCTGTCGGCATCCAGCGCGAAAAGCCGAAGAAGCCGGCGCTGTTCGCGCGCTATCCCGACACGATGATGGGCCACAACGCGCCGATCCTGAAGCCGACCGTTTCCGACGATGTTGATTGGGAAGTCGAGCTGGCGGTGATTATCGGAAAGGGCGGGCGGCACATCAGCGAAGCAGATGCGATGGCGCACGTCGCCGGTTATTCGATCTTCAACGACGTTTCGATCCGCGATTGGCAGTTCCATACAAGGCAAATCATCCCGGGCAAGAACTTCCGTTCGTCCGGCGGTCTTGGCCCTTGGATGGTGACGGCAGACGAGATTGCCGACCCGCACAATCTGCGCGTGCAGGCTCGAGTCAACGGCACGACATATCAGGACAGCAACACCAGCTATCAGATCCACAAGATTCCGGCGTTCATCTCCTATGTCTCCGACATCCTCGATTTGAAGCCCGGCGACGTGCTCGCCACCGGTACGCCGAGCGGCGTCGGCTTCTCGCGCAAGCCGCCGATCTTCATGAAGGCGGGCGACGTCTGCGAGTGCGAAGTCGAGGGGATCGGCATCCTGAGCAATCCGGTCGTCAACGAATAGCCGGCCCGGCATGATCGACGTCCGTAAGACGCAGCTGAGCGTCGAGGAAATCTGGCATGAGCGCGGTGCCCGCGCCATAGTCCCGTTGCGCGTCGCGACCGCGCTTGCCGTCGTGCGCAACCCGTTCGCGGGCCGGCACGAGCCAGATTTGCTTCCCTTCCAGGCAGAACTGCGCGCGTTGGGACGGTCGCTGTCGGAAAAGCTGGTGGAAGCGCTCGGGGCCGCGTCGATCGAAGCCTATGGCAAGGGCGCGATCGTCGGCGAGGATGGCGAGCTGGAGCATGGCGCGCTGTGGCATGAGGCCGGTGGCTGGGCGCTCCGCGAACTACTGGGCGGGCCGAAGGCGATCGTCCCGGCCGCCAAGACGGTAGGCACGCTCGGCACGCGGCTGATGGTGCCGCTCGGCCATATCCATGCCGCCTATGTCCGCAGTCACTTTGGTACGGCGGAAATGACGATGTGGGATGGCCCCCGCCGTGACGAGATCGCTTATGGGCTGGTCGCGGCCACGGGTGGGCGAATTCATGCGCGCGCGGGCGGCCTGGCTGCGTCCGATATCGGCGGGGAGGACGGGCTCCGCTGAGAGCGGGCGCCATTCATCAGGAGTTGGCCATGAGCATCGCATCATTGTTCGAGGTCAGCGGCAAGGTGGCGCTGGTCACTGGCGGCAGCAGCGGGATCGGCGAGATGATCGCCACTACATTGGCTCGCGCCGGTGTCACCGTATTCATCGCCGCGCGTAAGCCGGATCGGCTCGCCGAGGCGCTGGCGCGTATCGCAGCGCATGGCACGGTTGAGGCCATCCCGGCCGATCTTGCCGATCCGAACGGCGCGGACCGGCTTGCCGGGGAATTGGGCGAACGCACCGGGCAACTCGACATTCTTGTGAACAATGCCGGCGCGACCTGGGGCGCGCCGTTCGGCGAATTCCCGGCGTCCGGCTGGGATCGGGTGATGGATCTCAATGCCAGGGCCACATTCCTGCTCAGCCAGTCTCTGATGCCGTTGCTGGCGAAAAGCGCGGACGAGGACGACTGGTCGAGCGTCATCAACGTCAGCTCGGTCGCTTCGCGCTACACCGACGATACGCCGTCCGCTGCCTATGGACCATCGAAGGCAGCGGTCGAGCAGCTGACGCGCGTAATGGCGCGATGGCTGCCCAAACATCGGATTCGGGTCAATTGCATCGCGCCAGGCTGGTTTCCCTCGCGCATGAACGCGCCAATCGGCGACGACTACCGCGCTGCCTGGCTCGACCGCACGCCGCTCAAACGCTTTGGCCGGGCCGAGGATATCGGCGCGCTGGCGATCTATCTCGCGTCGCGCGCCAGCAGTTTCGTCAACGGGCAGGTGATTGCAATCGATGGCGGCTGGTCAGCGTGACTCCAGCCTTCTCTGCGGCGCCGGAATATGTGCTCGGCAGCGGCAGCACGCGCATCGCAATCGATAGGAACGGCTCACCGGACTCGCCCGCCGTAATCCTGTTGCCTGGCGGCGGACAAAAGCGCCAGAGCTGGCGGCGCACCGCTCGGCGGTTGGCTGAGGCGGGATGGCTGTCGATCGCGTGCGACGTGCGCGGGCATGGCGATAGCGATCCAGCGCCGGACGGTGATTATGGCTATGATCGGCTCGTCGAAGACGCAGCGGCGCTGATCGAGGTGGCCGGCGGACAGGCGGTGTTGGTCGGCGCGTCACTGGGCGGGAAGATCGCGCTCGCCGCTGCGGGCAAGCTGCCACCCGACATGATCCGTGCGCTCGTGCTGGTCGATGCCGTGCCGCGTTCGCTAGAAGGCGGCATCGCGCGCGTCGCAAGCATTCTGCGTCCGCCGCCTGACGGCTTCGACTCCCCGCAGGCCGCGGCGTCGGCGCTCGCCGCCGCCAACGGAACGACCCCCGCGCGAGACGCCGGTGAGCGCCTGCAACGCAACATGTGGCGAGACGCGGCGGGACGTTGGCACTGGCACTGGGACCCCTGGTTCTTCGATCCGTCGCATGGCCTTGGCATACAGCCGGCGCTCAAGCGACTGGAGGATGCTGCGCGACGCGTAACCATGCCGGCGTTGCTCGTGCGCGGCGAATTGAGCGACGTGACCGATGCGGCGGGCGCAGCGGCGCTCGCGGCGTGCATCCCGCATCTCGAGATCGCGGTGATTGAAGGCGCAGGTCATATGGTCGTCAGCGACCGCAACGATGCCTTTGACGCGATGCTGCTCGACTTTTTGCGGCGGCAGGTCGTGATGCCCGGACCAGACTAGGTTCGGGACTTCGGCATTTTGAGGAACTGCTCAGCGATCAGACTGCGCTGAATTTCGCTGGTGCCGCCATAAATTGTCATCGCAATCGCCCGTCGCATCGCAACCTCGACCAGGGCCAAATCCTCGTCGCGCGACAGCAGCGATTCGGGCGCGGCGAGCGCGACGAGATCGGCCGCCGCGCTGCGCAACCCCTCGGTCGAAAACAGCTTCGACATCGGCCCGTCAGAGATCGCGCCATTACCGGTCGCCTGAGCCCATACATCCCGGCGCGAGATCCCCTCGGACACCGCGACGATTGTCGCTGCACGGGCGAGACGGCGGCGCACGTTCGGATCGTCGATGCGCCGCGCGCCTGCCTCGCCGCGGCTCGCCCAGTTCACCGCATGGCGCAGCATCACCGGCATCGCATAGTGATAGACGATGCCCCCGTGCTCCAGCCCGAGCATCGTGTGCATCACCTGCATGCCGCCGCCGATGGCGCCGAGGCGATATTTGTCGGGGATCCGCACATCCTGGAAAAAGGTGATGTTGGTCCGTTCGTCCTGAAGCGTATGGACGGGCTGGATTTCGATACCCGGCAAATCCATCGGCAGAATGAACACGGTGAGGCCCTCATGCTTCTTTCCGCTCGCATCCGTGCGGGTAAGCAGCAGGATATAGTCCGCAATATGGCCGGCCGTGGTGAACATCTTCTGGCCGTTCAGCACCCATTCGCCGCCGTCTTGTACGGCCTTGAAGCTCGTGCCGAAGATATCCGACCCGGCGCCTGGCTCCGTGAAGCCGAGGCAGCCAACGCCTTCGCCCGAGGCGAGGCGCGGGATGATTTCCTGCTTCGCTTCATCGCTGCCGAACTTCATCTCGAGCTGCAGCACGAACTCGGTGACGCCGCTCGCCGTTCGGTTCCAGTCCATCTCCTCCCATACCGCGTCTGCGGCGGCGAGTTCGATCGGGCTACGGCCCTCGCCGCCGAATTCGGCGGGCAGATGCGGATAGAGCAGGCCGGCCTTGGCCAGCTTCTGCGCGAAGGGTTTGCTATGCGCCTTGGTACTGTGGTGGATCTTGGCGCGAAGTTCGTCATCGACATTCTCCGCCATGAATTGGCGGAGCTTATCGGCATAGGCTTCGGCCTGGCTGCCCCAGCCGAATTCGATCCCGATCTCGCCCGCATCGGGCAGCGCAACGGATTCGTTCGACCATAGCCGGTCGCCGACGCGCTGGACTTCGTTTTCGGGATCACCGGCGACCAGGCTCAGCGCCTTGGCGCGGCGATAATAGAGCTGGATATCGTTCTCAAGGCTGACGCCATAGCCGCCGAAGGTGCGGATCGCCGCCTCGGTGGCGCGGCCGGATGCCTGCGTCGCCCACCAATAGGCCATCGACACCTGCGCTGCTGCATCCGCCGCGTCCGCCGCGATCGCGCTGATCGCCTGCCACACGAGCAGCCGCGCTCCGTCCGAGTCGGTGGCGGCATCTGCCAGCGGATGCGCGACGCCCTGAAAGCTGCCGATCCGGCGTCCGAACTGCTCGCGTTCTCCGGCATATTCGGCGGCGAGGCGCAGCGCCTGCAGCGAGATGCCGGCGAGTGTTGCGGCGCTTCCCAACTTCCATTCCTCGACTGCGGACTGCCACGCTGCAACCGCATCCGGCCCTTCGGCGAGCACGAGATCGCCGTCGCCCGGGCTCGCGGGCGGCACCCACGCACCGAGCGCGCTCATGGACGTCCAGTTGGCCGACGCTTCGACGACCGGGTTGCGATGGGCAATCAGACGCTCGCCGTTCAGCGCGATCGCGAACGCGCAGCCTGCTAGTGCGGGCACCACCTGTTGTCGGCCGCGGGCGGCGGGATGCAGCGCGATCGTTGCGGCGCCGCCGCCAGCGACCTCTGCCACCAGTGCGTCAGCACCGAACTGGCCCGCGAGCCGCGTTGCGACAATCGCTTCGACCAAGGGAATCGATGCAAGGTTCCTGCCGGCTTCTTCCGCGACCAACGCTACGTCCAGCAGGCTTAGCGAAAGACCGCCGGCTGATTCGGGCGCGCGCATCAGCGGTAGACCGAGTTCACACACGCTTGCCCACAGCGCCTTGTCGAACCCACCCTCCGCAGCGCGAATTCGCTCGGGCGTCGATTGCTCTCGGAACAGGCGCGCTACCGTTTCCTGCAGCATCATCTGGTCGTCTGAGAGGGCGAGATTCAGTAGCGCGGCCATATTGTAGAGCTCCCGTTGCGGGGCGACTGCCCGCAAATTTCCTGCCCGTGCATAGCCGCTTGGCGCCGGACATGGATCGGTCCTTCGCAACATTGCATGGATGTGTAGAACGCCAGTCCGGATCAGGCCAGCTTGCAGCATATTCAAAAAATGATAAAGCGTCAGTTATTGAAAATGCTGGCTCGTGCGGGCTGGCGCTGTTTGCGGGAGAGCCTGGATGTCCGCGTTGCCTTTCGACGTCTATGACGCCGACCACCATCTCTATGAGCCGGCCGACGCATTCCTGAGGCACTTGCCGAAGCAATTCTCCAACGATTTCTATTTTGTTGAAGTCAAAGGTCGCACAAAGCTCGTCATCGGAGGCCAGCTGTCCGACTATATCCCGAACCCTACATTCGAAGTCGTTGCCGGACCGGGGACGCACGAGAAATGGTACCGTGCCGACAATCCCGAAGGGCTCACCATGCGTGAGATGACCGGCAAACCCATCCGTCCGCCAGCTGAGTGGCGCTCGGGCGACGGGCGCATCGCGGTGATGGACCAGCAGGGCGTGCATGCCGCGCTGGTGTTCCCAACACTGGCTTCGGTGATTGAGGAGCGCCTCAATCACAAGCCCGAAGCGATGGCGGCGCTGTTCCATTCGCTCAACACATGGACTGATGAGGAATGGGGTTTCGCGCGCGAGAACCGCCTGTTCTCGGTGCCGATGATCAGCCTTGCCGATCAGGACCTGGCGATTGAGGAGCTCGAAACCGTGCTCAAGGCCGGTGCGCGCTGCATCGGCATCCGGCCCGCCCCTGTGCCAGGCTTCCGCGGCAGCCGGTCGCCCGGGTTGCCGGAGTTTGACCCATTCTGGGCGCGCGTCCAGGAAGCTGGCATCTTCACCTGCCTGCATACCTCCGACTCGGGCTATGACCGTATCTATCGCTGGTGGACCGGCGGTTCGGGCGAGTATCAGCCGTTCGAGCGCGATCCATTCCAGGCTACGCTTGACGTGCTTGGTCGGCCGATCTCGGACACGCTGTCCGCGTTCGTTTGTCACGGCGTGTTCGACCGGTTCCCGAAATTGCGCATGATTTCGGTCGAGAATGGCGCGGATTGGGTGCGACCGCTGCTGCACCGGCTCGACAAGGCCTATGGCCAGATGCCGAAGTCGTTCAAGCGCCACCCGCGCGACATCTTCCGCGAGCACATTTTCATTGCGCCTTTCTATGAGGACAATCTCCAGACGCTGGCGGAGGACATGCCGATCGAACGCATCCTGTTCGGCAGCGATTTCCCTCATCCCGAAGGCGTCGCCGAGCCACTGGACTATCTCAAGGAGTTCGAGGGGTTCAGCGACGAGTCGATCAAACGGATCTTTCACACCAATATGAAGGGTCTGCTGGAGGGCGCGCGAGACTGAACCGGCGGAATGACCCTAACCGCACCCGAGCTTCATCCCGGTCATTCAGGATTACGGCGGCGCATCCTGTTGCAGCCGGAACACGATGCGGTGCGGGGTGAAGTGGAGGACGACTTCCACCATTTCGTCGTGACGCTGCATCACGATCGCGAGCGAATTACGCATGTCAGCACGGCGGCACCGCGCCACCCCTGGACCAGTTGTCCGGCGGCCGGTGATCTCCTTGCGGCGCGTCTGCGGGGTGTTCCGCTTGGTGAGGCTGCGGGGTTCGACTCGCCCTATGCGCACTGCACACACATGCTCGACCTGGCGTTGCTTGCCGCGGCGCATGCGCGCGATCATGTACCGCTGCTCTATTCGATGTTCGTGGCCGATCACGCGTCCGCGCCGCGCAGCGCCCAACTGTGGCGCGGCGAGTCGATCGTGCTCGATTGGATGCTCGATGGCGATCAAGTCGCAGCCGGCCCGGGCAATGGCAACAACCTGCGCCGATTGCGCGAATGGCTGCCGGAACTGGCCCCTCGCTTGCGTGAGCCGGCTACCGTCTTGCGGCGCGCGATCTTCATCTCGTCCGGTCGGCGGTTCGACTATGAGGATATCGACAACGCATCCGCGCTCACGCGGCAGGTCGGCGCTTGTTTCACGTTCCAGCCGGAGCGCTCCGGCACGGCGCTGCCAATGCGTGGTAGCAGGATTGATTTCACTGGGGGACGCGCCGGGCCGCTGGCATCGAGCCTCCTCCCCAGACCGTCGCCATCATGTTCAGGAGAAGAATATTGACCGCTAGACTCGTCGTCGTCACCGGCGCTGCCGGCGTGCTTGGGCGCGCCGTATGCGCCGAGCTTCTGGCTACTGGCCATGCAGTCGCCGGCATCGATCTGGCCCCCTTCGTCGATCCCGCGCTCGCGCTGTCGCTTTCGGGCATCGATCTCACCGATGCGGCGAGCGTTGCTGATGCTTTTGCCCGGATCGAAGCGCTGGGGCCGCTGCACGGACTGGTCAACGTGGCGGGCGGATTTCGCTGGGAAACGGTTGCCGACGGCGATGTGGAGAGCTGGGATTTTCTCTATCGCATCAATCTTCGTACCGCATTGAACACGGTGCGTGCCGCGCGGCCGTTGCTCGGTGCGGGAGGGTCGATCGTCAATGTCGGCGCGGCCGGCGCCATCAAAGCGGCGATGGGAATGGGTGCCTATGCCGCCTCCAAGTCAGGGGTCGCTCGGTTGACCGAGAGCCTGGCCGAGGAATTGAAGGATGCCGGCATTCGCGTGAATGCCGTGTTGCCGAGCATCATCGACACGCCCGTCAACCGTGCCGATATGCCCGACGCCGAGTTCGACCGTTGGGTTAGCCCCGCAGCACTGGCGGGGGTGATCGGCTTCCTGTTGTCGGACGCCGCAGCGCCGGTCACCGGCGCGCTCATTCCGGTCACCGGGCGCGTCTGACAGTCGTTACGCCATCTGCACGACGACACGGCCGCAATCCGTGCGGTCCAACGCCGCCGTCATAACCTCCGCATAGCTTGGAGCGGGAAGGTGAGGGCGATCGCCGAACGGATAAAACCCTCGGTGCACCAGCGCTCGATCTGGCGGTCGTTGTGCTCCTTGAGCTGGTAGAGTCCAGGTGGCCGAAACGGTCGGCTAGAACATCGCTAAACGTCTCCTCCATCAGCTCATCATGAGCGCCCCGCCATCGATCACATAGGTTTGCCCGGTCAGGAAGCGCGACCCGTCGCCGGCGAGGAAAAGCATCAAGGGCAGGAAATCCTCGATCGTCCCAAGTGACCCGCCGATCGGTACCTTCTGCTTCAGCATCGCGTCGAGCTGCGTAACTGCGGCTTCGCCCATGCTGGCGCGGGTGCGCTCGAACATCGGCGTCCAGATGGCGGGCGCGATGGCGTTGACGGTGATTTCATACTGTCCCCATTCGCGCGCCAGCGAACGCGTCCAGGCCAGCACCGCGCCCTTGCTTGCGGCATAATGCGCCTTGCCCGCCATGCCGGTTACGCCGACCGGCGAGGCGAAATTGAGAATGCGCCCGCCGCGTTCTTTGAGGAACGGAAATACCGACTGATTGGTGAGGAAGGTGCCGCGCATGTTGACGGCGAAAACCTCATCGAATTCCTCGACCGTCATTTCATCCACCATCGCATTTGGCGCGATGCCGGCCGCATGGATCAGGCCGTCGAGGCCACCCAGCCGCTCCACCGCCAGCGGAATGACGCGCGAGACCGTTGCGGGATCGGATACATCGCCTACGAGCGGGAACAGCCGTTCGCTGGCCTTGGCGTCCGCGTCGTCAACAATGTCCACGATACTAGCCGAACGGCCGATCGCTGCAACCGTGGCGCCGTGCTTGATGAGGGCGAGCGCTGTCGCCTTTCCCATTCCGCTGCCGGCGCCTGTGACGATGAAACGCTTGCCCGTGAGCGACATGCCCTTGCTCTCCCTATCGCGGCGAATCGATGCCGCCGCCAATCGCGATATTGGCGCCGGTCGTGTAACTCGATGCGTCCGAAGCCAAATACAATGCCGCACCGACGATCTCGCTCGGCGAGCCGAACCGGCCCATCGGAATGCGCCGTAACAGCGCCTCGGGATCGCTCCAATGCTGCGCGATGTCGGTCGCGAACATACCAGGCGAGATCGTGTTGACCCTCACCTTTGGCGCGAACTCTTTGGCCATTCCTATGGTCATCGCGTTCAGCGCGGCCTTGGCGCCTGCATAGGGGATGATCCCCGGCAGCGGGCTGATCGCGCCGAGCGACGAGATGTTTATGATCGACCCGCCATCACCTTGCGCCATTCGCCGGGCGACCTGCGCGGCGAGACGGAACGGCCCCTTGAAATTGACCGCCAGGACCTTGGCAAACAATGCCTCTTCGGTCGCCGCGCTGCTCGGTTGGACTGGCGACATACCGGCATTGTTGACGAGAATGTCGATGCGGCCCCATTCGCCGTGCACTCGCTCGACCAACGCATCGAGCTGCGCCCAATCCCCCGCATGGGCTACGAGCGCGAGCGATCGTCGGCCCAACACGCGGATTTCCGTGGCGACGGCTTCGCAGGCGTCGAGCTTGCGGCTCGAGACCGCGACATCGGTGCCGGCACGGGCGAAAGCGAGCGCCATTTCGCGCCCGAGACCGCGACTGCCTCCTGTTACCAGGGCCGTGCGGCCGCTGAGGTCGAAGCGCTCGCCCGCGGTCATTCGGCGAGTTCGAGGGCCTGGGCGAACTTCTCCTGCGCCTGACGGCGTAGCTCGGGGATATAGTCTGTCGGGAAGCGGCCCGGCGCAGCCTTGTGCTTGCGCAGCAGATGCCGCGCCGCATACATCTGATGGATCTCGGTCGGACCATCGGCCATCCCCATCACCAACACATTGGCCCACATCCGGCCGAGCGGGGTATAGTTTGATACGCCGAGCGACCCCAACAGGTGCATCGCACGGAAGATGATGTCGTGCGCGATTTTCGCACAGGCGACCTTGCACGCGGCGATCCATGCGCGCGCCTCGGCCTCCATGTGATTGTCGAACATCCAGGCGGTGCGCAGCACGAGCAGGCGGAACTGCTCCAGCTCGATCCAGCTCTGGCCGATATCGACTTGTACCAATTGCTTGTCTGCAAGCCTTTCGCCCTTGGTGTGGCGCGACAAGGCGCGTTCGCACATCATGTCGAGCGCGCGCTCGCACATGCCGATCACGCGCATCGCATGGTGGATTCGCCCGCCGCCAAGGCGCGACTGCGCCACCTTGAACCCGCCGCCGCGCTCGCCCAGCAGATTGTCGGCGGGCACGCGCACATTCGTGTAGCGCAGATGCGCATGGCTGCCCTCGTCATAGGGTTCGCCGGCGACGCCCGGCTCAGCGATGAACTCCAGGCCCGGCGCATCGCGCGGCACGATGATCGTCGACATGCGGTCATAAATCGGCGCGTCGGGATCGGTAACGACCATCACGATCAGGAATTCAGCGAAGCGTGCGTTGGACGAGAACCATTTCTCGCCATTGATCACCCAGTGCGTCCCGTCGAATTCGGCCTTGCAGGTGAATTGCGTCGGGTCCGAACCGCCCTCGACCTCGGTCATTGAGAAGCAGGAGACGATCTCGTTCTCAAGCAGCGGTTTGAGATAGCGCTCCTTGTGCTCGGCGGTGCCGAACCGGGCGAGGATCTCGGCATTGCCGCTGTCAGGCGCCTGGCAGCCGAACACGGTGGGTCCCCAGTGCGTGCGACCGAGGATTTCGTTGAGAAAGCATAGCTCGACTTGGCCGAAGCCGGGACCGCCAAGTTCGGGCGGCAAGTGCATGCCCCACAGGCCCTGCCGGCGCACCTCGGCCTGCAACGGGCGCAGCGCGGCGATGGCGGCGGCGTCGCTATGGTCGTATGGCGCGCTGTAATTGTCGAACAGTGCATCGAGCGGATCGACATAGTCGCGCACGAAGTCGCGCACCCATTCGAGTTTCGTTTCGAATGCGGGGTCGAGCTTGAAATCGATCATGCCATTTGCCTTTCGGAAGCGCCGTCAAATTCGTGGGTCATTTCGGATGCGGCGCGCAGCAGGTCGAGCACCAGCGCCCCCATCTGTTCGCCCATGTCACGGTCGAGGCGGCCGTTCAGTCCGCGCGCGTAGTGTCGCTCCAGCAGCATCGCGAGCTTGAACTGCGCCAGCACCATATAATAGGTGAGGTTCACCACCGGGCGGCCGGTGATGGCCGCATAGTGATCGACCAGTTCCTCGCGCAGCGGGTAGGATGCGTCCTGGTACAGCTCGGGCGGGCGCACCGCGCTGCGCTCCGACGGCACGGCGTACATCAGCCAACCGAGATCGAGCAGCGGATCGCCGATCGTCGAGAGTTCCCAGTCGATCATGGCGGCCAACCGCGCCGGCGCCTCGGGCGCAAACAGCGCGTTAGGATAGCCATAATCGCCATGAATGATGCCGACCTGCGGCGTCTCGGGCGTGTTTGCGCGCAGCCAGTCGACCACCACGTCCTTGCCTGGCAGCGGGCGATAGCCATAGCCTTCGCTGTCGGCATAGGAGGCGTGCTGATACAGCCAGCGATCGACCTGGCGGGCGAGAAAGCCGTCGGGCTTGCCGAAGCCTTCCAGTCCGACCGCGCGATAGTCGACCTTTGCGAGTTCGGCTATACCGCCGATCAGCTCGAAGGCGAGTTGGCGGCGTATTTCGGGCGGGTCGAACGCGGCGGGGAACTTCTTTGGGTCCATCGCCAGCCAGCCCGGCACATATTCCATGATGTAGAAAGGCACGCCGAGCACCGACTGGTCCTCGCAGTAGGCGATCAGTTCGGGTTTGCGCACCGGCGTGCCGTTGAGCGCCCCCAGTACGCGCGCCTCGCGTCCGAGCACCTTGAAGCTGTCCGGTCGCGGCGCGAGCGGCGGGCGGCGCAGCACCACCGACGTGCCGCCGCGGTCGATCCGCATGACGATGTTCGTCGCGCCGCCGGTGAGGATTTCCGCCGCGAGCGGTCCGTCGCCCAATTCAGGCAGGGTCCGGTCCAGCCACGGCACCAGCGTCTCGATATTGAGCATATTCGAATCCGGCATCACGCGTAAATTCCCTGCCAATTTCACGTGACATATGTACAGTGAAATGATAAATGTCCAGTATGAATCTTAATCCTGCCGGCAGGCCTTTGACGATCGAGGGAACAATCAATGCGCGCGATCTCGGCGGATTGCCGACAGGCGATGGTCGTCGCGTCGGGCTTGGCAAACTGATTCGCTCGGCCGAACTCGACAAGCTAACCGGGCGGGGTGTGGCCGCGTTGCGCGACCAGCATCGGGTCGCCACGATCCTCGATCTTCGCTCGACCCGCGAACGCACGAAGCGGCCGCCGGCGATCGGCCTGCACCGGGACGCGACGCTGGTGCATTACGACTATGCGACGAGCAGCGCCGACATGGAGCGGCTATGGGCCAAGGACGACGTCACGCATGCCGAAGTGCATGCGATGATGCTGGACATCTATCGCCGGCTGCCGTGGGAGCAGGCCGAAGGATTTCGGTTGCTGTTCGAACTGGTGGAGACCGGGCGAACCCCGATCCTGTTCCACTGCGCGGCGGGGAAGGATCGCACCGGCGCGGCGGCGGCGCTGCTGCTTAGCGCACTTGGCGTTACGCGGGAGGCGATCTACGACGACTTCCTCATGAGCGAACTTTGTTTCGAGGCCAATCGAACGCGTTTTGCCGGCAACGGCGCGGACGCCTTGCTGCTGCGCGCCGAATGGGAGCCGATCCTGCGCACCGATCGCGCCTATCTCGACGCAATGTTCACGGCGCTTGAGGCGCGCGGTGACATGGCGTTCTATTTCGCGGAGGCGCTCGGGTTCGATGCGCCACGCATCGAACGGCTCCGCGCGTCCATGTTGGAGGCGGCATGATGACGCAAGCGAGGCCGTCGATCCGCCAGGCGCACAAGGATCTGACTCGCGCGCGGATTGCCGAGGCCGCGCGCCAATGCTTCTATGAAAAGGGTGTGAGCGAAACCTCGTTCGAGGATATCGCGACTGCGGCGGGCGTGCGCCGCGCCACCGTCTATCTCCATTTTGCCAACAAGAGCGCAATTCTTGCCGATCTGCTGTTGCACAATCTTGAGGAAGTGCGGCTGATCTATGAGCGGCTGTGCGGGCTTCGCGCTTACAACGTTGCGAGCGTGAAGAAATGGCTGGAGAGCTATGTCCGAGCGCTGGTGCGCCACCGTCAGGCCATGCGCCTGTTCCGAATCGGCATGGCGACGGATGACACAGTCCGCGTGATGATCGAAAATTACCGCGAGTCGGTCGTGCGCAGCCTTGGCCGGCAGTTTGCAGCGTTCGCTCCGGAAGCGGGGCGGGCGCATGCGGCGGCGGTGCTGATGGTCGTCAAGATCGACTTCGTTGCCGACGCCGCAGCGCAGCCCGAGCCGCGCCTGGAGGTGGAGGCGGCGCTGGATCTGGTCGCGGAAGAGCTGTCTGCCATGCTGGCGGAGCCTGTCACGGCATCGTGATGCCGCCATTGACGCGCAGGATCTGGCCGGTGACGAAGCGGCTGTCATCCGAGACAAGATAGGCGACTGCCGCTGCAACGTCATCTGGCGATCCGACCAGGCCCAATGGCGAGCGCGCCGCATTTCGCGCGATCAGCGCTTGCGCATCCGCGTCACTCGCGACGGTCATCGGTGTCACCGTGAAACCCGGAGCTACCGCGTTCACGCGAATGCCATGCGGTCCCAGCTCCTTGGCGAGCGTGCGGGTCAGCATGTTCACTGCCGCCTTGGACATGGCATAGAGCGACAAGCCCGCGATCGGCTCGTCCGCGGCGTTGGACGAGATGTTGACGATGAAGCCGCGCCCTTGCGGAATCATCCGCCGCGCCGCCGCAGTGCAGGCCCAGAAGGATCCGCCCAGATTGAGATCGAGGATACGGTCGTAGAATGACGGATCGACGTCCACCGCCGGGCAGGCGGCGGCTACGCCTGCGCTATTACACCAGATGTCCAGCCGCGCGATGCCTGCGGCGAAATCCGCGAGGCCGTCAATCTGCGACGGATCGGCGCAATCGGCAACGTGGCAATGCGCCTCGCCGCCGGCCTCGCAGATCAGCGCCGCGGTTTCGGCAAGCCCTGCCGCGGCGATGTCGGCGAGCACGACCCTGGCGCCCTGGCGCGCCAGCCGGATCGCCGTAGCGCGTCCGATGCCGGACGCGGCACCGGTGACCACGGCGAGGCGTCCGGTGAGCAATGTCATCATCGGCTGTGATGCGGAAGGACCGTAATTAGTCGCGGATCTCGGCCCAGCTGAGGCTGGTCGTACTCGTGCGGCCGCTGGTGGTGACAGTCGCCAGCGGCACGCGATAGATGCGCATGTCGCGAATGAAGGTGACCACGCCGCTCGCGCTCACCATGTCCACCGTTCCGATCTTCTTGCCGTCGCGGTCCTTGAGTACAAATCCCTTCTTGGGCAACGCTGCCGGCGCGGTGCCGGTTGCGTCCTGAGCCCGTACAAGGTCCGGTACCAGCGTTGCGGTCGCCGCGACCAACATCATGATGCGAAATGACATGGAAATCTCCTGTGGGAACCATGCCTTGGGCAACCTCTCGTAATACGGCTATCGCTGCCGCTCCAAGCCTGTTGACGCCGATCATTGAGAACCTCAAGAGATTTTCTAAAACTTATTCAGTTATGAAAGATTGGGAGCGGGTATGGGCATGGAGTTCAGTTCGCTTGGGTGCGACCACGATCCAGCAGGGCGACCTCTCCCCGAGCGACGTCCTCCGCCCGGGTGCGGTTCGCCTCCACCTTTGCTGTGCGCGCCTCCTCGGCCAGCGCGGCGCCGAAACCCATCGCATAGCCACCATCGATCAGCCGCTTGTAGCTGACCAACATCGCCTGCTCGATGCCAAGCATGTCGCGCATCAACGACTCGCTTACCGGCAGCAGTTCCTCCGGCGCGACGACTCGATTGACCAATCCCCAGCGATCCGCCTGCTCCGCCGACAGGAAATTGCCAGTCAGGTGAAGCTCCTTGGCGCGATGGATGCCGATCACGCGCGAAAGATGCTGGCTGAGACCACCGCCCGGAATGATGCCAACGCGTGCATGGGTGTCGGCGAAACGCGCGGTCGAAGATGCGACGATCAGGTCGCATGCCAATGCGAGCTCGAACCCGCCGGTGACCGCCGCGCCATTGACCGCGGCGATGGTCGGCTTGGAAAAGTGACGCAGGCGCAAGATCGGGTTCAACAAGCCGTCCGCCCACAAGCCGCCTGGGCGGTTGAGAGGGCCATTGGGGTCCTGTAATTCCTTTATGTCCATGCCGGCGCAGAACGCACGGCCGCTGCCGGTCACGATCAAGCCGCGAACTCGCGAGTCGGTCTCAAGCATCTCGAGCGCTTCTGCCAGGCGCGCAACGAGCGGCTGCGATAGCGCGTTGAGCGCGTCGGGCCGGTTCAGCGTGATCACGGCATAGCCGTTGCGCTGGTCGATCAGCAGCAAATCGGTCATCGCACCGTTTCCGGGACAAGGTCGGCACCGGGTTGGCCATCATAGGGCGTCAGCATCATCCCGCCGTCGCAGAATAGAGTCATGCCCGTGACGAAGCTCGCCGCCGGGCTGAGCAGGAACACCGCGGCGTTGCCGACTTCTTCGGCGCTACCGAAGCGGCGGATCGGTAACCGCCTGGCTATCGCATCAACGCGCGACTGCGGGACAAGCCGCTTTACGCCTTCGGTCGCGGCGATGGGGCCGGGGCTGAGGCTATTGACGCGGATTCCGGCGGGTCCCCATTCGAGCGCGAGCGTGCGCACCAATGACTCGATTCCCGCCTTGGCCGCAGAGGCATGCACCTGGCCCCACATCGGCTGGAATGCCTGGCCAGACGAGATTGCGATCAGGCTGGAGCCCTCTTCGCGAAGCCACGGACGTGCGGCCTTGAACGTGTGGAACGCGCCGAGCAGATCGATGTCGGTCACCGTGCGAAAGCCGTTGGACGAGAGGGAGTCGGCGGCAGCGATGAAATTGCCGGCAGCGCCGGCGACGACAAAATCGAGCGGCCCGAACCGCTTCGCAGCCTGCACCATCGCAGCATCGATCGCTGCGAAATCGCGGACATCGGCGATCAGCGGCAGCGCTTCGGGCCCGATTTCGCGCAGCGCGCTCGCCGCATGCTCCGCTTTTTCGCCGTTCCGACCGATAACCGCCACCTTCGCGCCGCATGCGGCGATCGCCTTGGCAATGCCCAGATTGATACCGCTGGTCCCACCCGCGACGACCGCGTTGCGTCCCGCGAACAGGTCCGGCCGGTAGGTGGTCAGGGGATGATCCGGGCACGGTGTCACCGCCCGCTCGCATGCGGGTTGGGACCGAGCGTCGCGAGCATCAGTCCGCTGATCGCCCAGATCGGGATGAGGATGGCAAAATAGAGCCGGTACGATCCTGACAAATCATAGACCAGCCCGCCCAGCGCGGGACCCAGTCCAAGCCCGAGCGTGATCAGCGCGGCGATGTAGCTAAACAGCGATCCGAAATTCTTGAGCCCGAGATAGCGTGTGGAGAGGTAAATGACCGCGTCATATTCGCCTCCGATAGAAAGGCCGAGAATGATGATCGCGACAATCGCGGCCGGAACGTTACCCGGGAACAGGACGAGCAGAGCGACCGACAGGATCGGCAGCGAGATGCTGACCGCACCCACCGCCGGTCCCGAATAGCGGTCGAGCAGGAAGCCGACTGACAGCCGTCCGATGATCGAGGGAATTCCGACGAGTCCGACAAGCCAAGCCGCTGTGGTTCGGTCGATACCATAGGTGCTGAGAATCGGCACAAGATGGACCAGCACGCCGACGATCGCAGCAGTGCCACCAAATCCGGCGACGGCGAGGCGAAAAAAGGCCCTCGACCGTAAGCCTTCGTGCACGCCATAGCCGCCCAGTGGCACCGCCGAAGTCTCCGCCAGATCATCTCCCTGGGGTTTCGTGCGGCGTCCATCGAAGAAGAAGACGAAGAGAATGGGCAGGATCACGGCGAGGCCGGTAAGGCCGAGCCCCACGAACGCGCCGCGCCAACCGTAATTGTCGATCAACCAGTTGGTCAGGATCGGGACCAGGCTGGCGCCAATGCCGGTCCCGCAAAGGGCGAGCGCTAGCGCGATAGCGCGGTGGCGGTCGAACCATGACGCGACGCCGGTGGACCAGACGGCGGGCGACAGCACCGATAAAGCGAAGCCCATCAGCGCCCACAACAGCCACCAGCTGAAGATCCAGCTGGTGGTGAACGATAGCGCCATCACCGCGAGACAGTAGAATACGGTCCCGGCGAGCGCGACGCGCCTCGCGCCGAGCCGGTCGATAAAGCGGCCGCCGATCGGGGTTAGAAAAAATGCGATGATCGAAGGCAGGACCATCGCGCTTGATACTTCGGCACGCGGCCAGCCAAATTCCGCCTCGAGTGGCTGAATGAACAAACCCGTCGCATAGATGTGTATCGTGGTCAGCGAGATACCGGCGGCACCCGCAATGAGCGCCGGCCAGCCTCTGCGCCATTCACCGATCGATTGCGTCTCGGCCATCCAACTCATCCTCACGTTGCCTGCTTGCAGGTCTCTTATGAAGCCCAGCGCTGAACGCTTGAAGCATACTAGAATATTTCAGGCTTTTGACGGCATTGCAAATGTGCAGTGAAAAGGATCAGGCCCGTTCGAGCAATAAGGCGATGCCCTGGCCGACGCCCACGCACATGAACGCGAGGGCATAGCGGCCATTACGCTGATGCAATTCCTCGACCGCAGTCATCACGATCCGTGCACCGGACATGCCGAGCGGGTGCCCCAGTGCGATCGCGCCGCCATTCGGATTGACGCGCGGATCGTCAGCCGCGAGACCCAGGCCCGCAAGAACGGCAACTGCTTGGGAAGCAAAGGCCTCGTTAAGTTCGATCACGTCGATTTGATCGAGTCGCAGCGAGTTTCGCGCCAGCAGTTTCTTCGCCGCATCGACTGGCCCGATGCCCATCACGCGAGGTGCGACGCCGACAGCGGCCATCCCGACGATGCGAGCGCGTGGGGAGAGGCTATTGCGGTTCGCCGCGTCGAGCGACGCGATCAGCATTGCTGCGGCGCCATCATTGACGCCCGACGCATTGCCTGCGGTCACCGTGCCGTCGGGCCGTACTACAGGCTCGAGCGACGACAGCGACTCGATCGATGTCGGACGCGGATGCTCGTCGCGCTCGACTACCACGGCGTCACCCTTGCGTTGCGGGACCATCACCGGCGTAATCTCAACCGCGAAGCGTCCGCGCGCTTGTGCGGCAGCCGCCTTGCTCTGGCTGGCCAGCGCGAAGCTGTCCTGCGCCTCGCGGGAGACATGCCATTCCGCAGCGACATTTTCGCCCGTTTCGGGCATCGCATCTACCCCGTACAGGCGCTTCATCGCGGGGTTCACGAAGCGCCACCCGATCGTTGTGTCCTCGAGTTTCTGGCTGCGTGCGAATGCGTTGTCGG
>FUFK010040763.1_pt1 | contig 41745 bp, 40 predicted proteins | sample 1021851 | NCBI WGS metagenome assembly FUFK01 (sample SAMEA51879418, study PRJEB19060) | metagenome
TTGCAAGATATATTGCCATCGGCTGAGATTGAGCGCTATTACCGCTGATGTCATATGCTTTCGCAAACCATACATGTTCTGAGTTCTCAATAATGGAATTGCTATCCCACTCGTAGTTAAAGGGATAGGACGTTGCTGTGTGTATAACCTCATAATTATGGTAGAACACAACACGGTCAACTCCAACATTATCAGTCGCAATAGTCTTGAATGTAATAAGCCCAGAAACTGTTTGATTTACGGCTGGCTCATAAATGACAATTGTTGGAGGTGTTTCATCTGGTTGAGCTACATTGTCTACAAAAACGGTAACAGGGAAAAGAGAGGAGACATTTCCCGCAGAATCAGTGAGGTTTACATTTATGACGTGATCTGTGTCTTCAATTTCGCCTGCTGTGTTCCAAATATAGTTGTAAGGTGGAACTGAGTCAGTGTTTACCAGAGAACCATCTATGATAAACTCAACATAACCCATTTGAACGTTGTCGAACGCGCTAACCTGAATTTCAACATCTCCAGAGACAGTGGAAGCGGAGGGAGGATAAATTATATTTCCAGTTGGCGGGATAAGGTCATTTGTTTCGTAATTATCGATTGTAATATTTATCGGCCCCAAGGTAATTTGATTTAATGAGATATCTTCAACATGTGCATGTATTGTATATATAATATCATCGATTTCTTCCGTAGTGTTCCATGAAAATGTATANGGCGCTTCAGTAAAAACTGCGACACTGTCACCGTTGATGAACAAGGTGACAGAACTAATACCCTCATTATCGTTTGCCTCGATGATAATATTGACCTCTCCGCTGAGGGTTTGACCGGTAAATGGAAAAATTAATGCTCCGCTTGGTAACACATTATCCTCATTGTCAACTAATACTTGAATTGTATTGGTGTAATTTTCATTTCCAGCGAGATCTTTTGCTTTTGCCCTTATTGTATAATATTCGTCTTCATCTTCGTCCGTTGTAGGCCATATGTACTCAAAAGGGCCAATTTTGCTTTCATGTACTACCGAGTCATTAAGATAAATAGTAACTTGTTCTAGTTCAACATTGTCAAATGCATATGCACTAATAACCACGGTATCTGATAATACAGACTGATCTGCTGGGTAGGTTATTGTCAGGGTGGGTGGAATCGAATCTTCATCAGCTGGAACGTCAAAAATTGGACCCTCACAGCCAACTGCTATTAAAAGTAATACTGCGGTGTAATGCTTTAAAATTCTCATTAGTTTTGCACCCTAACTAATACAGGTTGTAAAAGCGATGTATTTCCAAAATGATCGGTTATTGAGGATGATAAGCTGTGTTCAGATCCATTATCAAGGAGGGTAGTATCCCAGATATATGTATGTGAAAAAACGTCGGATACAGTTTCGACAATGTTACCATTAATTGAAAATTGAATTTCTGAGATACCATTCTCATCCTGTGATTCAACAGTAAAATTTACGTTTCCACTAACTACTTGGCCAGAGAGCGGGCTTGATATTATGCCCACTGGTGGACTATCGTCATTTATAATATTATCAACAAAAACACTGATAGGTAAAACATGTCCGACATTTCCAGATGTGTCTGAAACAATGACGCTAATAACATGATCCCGATCTTCACTTTCTTGTGTTGTATCCCAGTTATAGGTATATGGCTCTTCNAATAGTGTATCTCTCGGGATACCATCAATAGACAGTTCAATATCTCTGATTCCAACATTGTCACTAGCAACAACACTTATCTCTACGGTGCCACTTACTATTTGTCCGGGGACAGGATTTTGGATCTGACCGCTAGGACTAACATTGTCAAAGTTATCAACGTAGACAGCAATCGGAGTTGCGAGGGTAGAATTACCTTGTATATCATAACCTATAACTGCGATTAAATGCTCCGAATCATCCTCAAATCCTCTTGTATCCCACTCATAGACATAGGGGGCAATTGTATCGATATTTGTAGACAGCCCATTTATGAAAAATTCCACGTAGTCGATACCAGTATCGTCCTCAGCCATTACCTCGATATCTACCATTCCACTTACATCCTGGCCAGCTGCAGGCTCCATTATCATCACAACAGGTGCCTGAGAATCCAGAGGTAGCTCATTGTCTACAAACACTGATATTGGGTTCAGGGGTGTTTCATTCCCAGATAGATCCACTAAAATAACACTAATAATATGCTCGGCGTCTTCCTCCGCGCTAGATGTATTCCAAACATATGCATAGGGTGCATTATCTATAGTTGCAGTGTATATACCGTTAATCGATAAGGCTACCTCTCCCATTGCTCTGTCATCATTTGCACTAACTATAATCTGTACTAAGCCGCTTACTGTCATCCCAGCTGGAGGGCTGACAATTGAACCTGTTGGGGGTATGATATCGTTAGCAATTCCGTTATCAACGTATACACTAATCGGTGCTATCGTCGTGTTATTATTGCTTACATCTTTGACATTAGCATGTATTGAGTAGTAGCTGCTACTCTGCACAAGGTTTGTATTCCATGGAAAAACGAATGGTCTTTCCTGCACATAGCCCTGTAAGATATTGTTTACAAAGTAACTAACATATTGAATGCTGTCATTGTCACTTGCTATCACTTCGATGTTTACAACGCCACTAACAAATTGCCCCGCAAACGGGCTCAGAAAAAAGGCTACAGGTGGCTCGTTATCAATATTATCCACCAGACTTCGTATTGGAACTGATGCATAACTATTACCCACTGGATCATAGGCTATTGCAGAAATGTAGTGATAATCATCCTCAGAGTATAATTTTGATGTGATTCCGTCAGCTGTAACATTTTCATTGGTGTTCCACTTAAAGGTGAATATGTTTCCATTGTCTGTTGAGTCAGTAAATACTAAAACCTGATTAATTAAAAATTGGACAGAATCAACTCTATCATTATCAACAGCTCGAACTTGAATGATGACCTCTCCAGAAACTGATTCCCCATCCACCGGGAAAAGGACCATGGATTGGGGCGCCGTTGTATCAGGCTCGGGGATTTCAATAGGATCATCAGTGCATGAGGTTGACATAAAAATAGGAAAGAGTAGTGCTGTGAATNTTAATATGTTTAAACTGCTNCGCATTGTCNTAATTTACGTTACTTTTTATCGAAACAAACGTAAGAGCTTGCTTCCGATTTTGCTTTTTTCCAGATTAAAGATAACGCTTTCAAACTGTTTCTTAACAATATTTTCTATTGAAAATACATACATATTTCTTCCAAAGCTTTTGTCTTCATAAACAGGGGTGAAATAAAACTTATTTTTCTGTCTATAAATATCATAAACCATTGCAAAACCAACGGATAGAGGGATAAGGGAGGTTAAAGATTGATAGGTAACGCCTGTTCCTTGCTGCTTATTTAAGCCTATTACTGAAATTTTTGGCAGCAGGTCATTGTACTGATCCCAAATTTGGGGTATTGCCCGCCTTTCCCTATCCCAATTTCTTACAACATCCAATGTAGATGCAATGATAAAGGATGATAGAGAATAATAGAATCCCTGCTTTACAGAGTATGACATTATTGAAAAATCAGTTTCTATTCTTTCTACATCGAACATCGAAATATAGGTGGATTGTTTAATACCAGGTTTAACGAAAATCTCTGGTTCAATCATATCATTATTAAACTTTAAGTCGATGAAATCTAGAGTATCCCCATTTATAAGGAAAATTTTCCCGGTTCGATTTTCCATTCGCCTGACATTTTCCTCGAAACTCCAGCTATAATAAAATACTCTATCAAAGTCATTATAAACGTAGTATAGGTCTTTTAATTTGACTGAATCCGTGTCTACAGAATCTTTTGGTACAAAATAGATGTACTGATAGCCTAAAGAGTCAACAAAGCACTCTGTTGTTTTTCCCTCAAAATCAACTATCATGTGTTTAACATCAAAATCTTTTGATTTTCCATTAGATATTGCAATAATAAAAATGATTATTCTGGCGAAATGATTCATGGGCCTTAAATTACCATGCATATATGAAGAGTCAAATCCATGTATTCCGCCTAATTATTTTGTTTTTCCTTTTTAGTAAGGTATTTGCTCAGCCAAAATTAAGCTTTGATATTGGGCTAGGTTTATATGAGCCCCGTTTGACAGGTTTTGATAGTAATGTAAGTGTCCAATTCCCTACTAAAAGTGTATTCAGCAGAAACTTTTTATTGAACATTGGTTTGTATTATGAATTTTTCAACAATGCGAGAATTGGGTATAACTCACTCACATCATATGAAATCGGTAAAAATATCCGGCTTTCAAATTCAGAAGCCGTTTTTAGGAGATCGCTTACCTACAGGATGTTTCCAATTGAAACTTTTTTCAGGTGGAGGCCTCGGATAGAGCTAAACTTCACCTTAACACCAATATGGGGTAGGGGCAGAATTGAATTGGATACAACTCCCGGAGATAAAACTGATGATTGGAACTTTTTCATAAATAGCTTTGGAGGTCCGTCTGATCCTGTCAGCGATATGGGCGCGACAGATGTGATGATCACAGACTGGTTTGGCTATGCTAGTATGATTGGAATTCGTTATTACATATCTTCTCGGATGGGTATTGATTTCAAGGGTGGATTTATGAATAATCTGTATAAAACTAATAGATGGAGAATTCAGAGACAATCTGTTACAGGCCCAGAGATGAAGATCAACGATCTTCCAGTTTTCACAATAAAGTTTATATATGGAGTAAGGTGAAGTACCTTCTTCTTCTAAGTAGTCTTGTTTTTGGCGAGGGCCAGGTATTTATGAAAGCACCCAATCCATGTGATCATTACCTGATCCTATTAGCAGAAAAGGAGGGTTTGAAAGCAATACCAATTAGTGATTTACTTAAGTTTGAAAAATTAGTTGAGGAGTGCGAGAGAAATGGCGGAAGATCTAGAATTCGACAGATGTATACCAATGACTGGAAACGAGACTATAAGAGAGCAAAAACAATGGCCTCATGGACTTCAACGCATGCAGTCTGTGTATTTATTACGTTTGGGTACTACTTTCTTGGTAAAATCTTTGCGACAAAACCCGGCAATTAACATATATACTAGGCCAAGTGAATAGTGATGTTAATTATGGAGCTACAGCACTAATTTCCAGTCCAATTAAACATAACATAATAATTAAATAGAATCGGCTTATAATGAAAATACTTATTATTTCTTTACTAATATTGTCCATTTTCTCCTGTGGTGGAGGCAATGAAAGTTCGTCATCAAACGATAAAAAAGCCTACAAAATTGTTGAAAAAGACACTCTTACCGCCGCCAAAGATGGAGGATACGGTTTTGAAAGAATTGCTGATAGCATGGGATTTGAAACGTACCAGTTTACTGAAAAGGATTACAGGTTTTATGGTAGTCCGGAGGCAAAAAAAGGCGGTCATTTGAAATTTACGCTTGGAAGATTTCCAGCTACTTTCAGAGCGCTTGGGCAATACTACAACTACACTGAAAATTATTATATCATGAATGCTCTCTGCTACGAAAGCCTATTGGGGAGCCATCCGGTAACACTTGAGAAAACACCGGGTTTGGCGTCTCATTGGAAGATATCTGAAGACAAAATGGAATTCTATTTTAGAATAAATCCAGATGCTAGGTGGTCCGATGGTGAGGAGGTTACTGCTGATGATATTATTGCATCCTATGATATAAGAATGGATGAGACAATCCTAATGCCTTCAACCCAAATTACCTATGGAAAGATTGAGAGACCCGTGGCTGTAAGTAAATATATTGTTAGGGTTAAATCTAAAACGTTAAACTGGCGTAATATGCTCTATTTTAGTGGAATGGTTATCCTACCAGAACATTATTTGAAGGATCTCGATGGTACAGCATATCTGGAAGAATATAATTTTAAAATGTTGCCGGGCACAGGTCCATACGTAATATACGATGAGGACATTATAAACCAAGAGTCGTATACACTGACCAGAAGAGATAATTGGTGGGGAAGCAAAGATCGAGCAAACAAATACTTATACAACTTTGATAAAATTACCGTGAACGTTGTAAAAGAGAACCCCGCTTTGCAGTTTGAAAAAATGAAGAAGGGAGAGTCAGATTTTTTTGAGGTTATGAAACCTTCAATGTGGGTAGATGAAACTGATTTTGAATCAACAAAGATGGGGTGGATACAGAAAAAAAGGGTCCACTCCAAATCCCCGGCGGGAACATGGGGCTATGCATTTAATATGAGAAAATGGCCGTTTAATGATAAAAGGCTTAGGTATGCATTCTCCTATTTGTACGATAGGGATAAATTTAATCGAGAAATTCTCTATAACGAATACACGCCCATCAACAGTTTATACAGCGGATCCGAGTATGAAAACCCAAATAATATTAAATACGAGTTCAACCCTGAGAAAGCTGTGAGGCTATTGGAGGAAGCAGGGTATGAAGAAAGAAACGAAGATGGTTTTTTATTTCATAAGGAAACGAAACAGGTACTTAGTTTTACAATAGAGATAAACAAATCGATTGATTATAGAGTGACTCCAATGCAGCAAATTTTGAAGCAATATGGCATAGATATGCAGATAAAATTTATTGACAGAACAACCCGATGGAAAAATTTAATGGACAGGAATTTTACTATTGATTTTGAGGCATGGGGTGGACTCATCTATCCGAACCCTGAAACAGGTTATAAGTCTATTCTCGCCGATCAAAATAATAATAATAATATCTATGGTTTCAAGAGCGATAGGGTTGACGAATTGTTGCCATTATATGACACTGAATTTGATCATGCAAAGAGGGTTGAAATCATCCAAGAGATTGACAGTATAATAACAGAATCACGTCATTCCGCATTAGGACTGTCCCGAGAACCACCAATCAGAATTTTATATTGGGATAAATTTGGTTATCCTGATTACATGTTATCCAAATTTGGTGGCAGGTCAGAAGACATTCTCTACCATTGGTGGTTTGATGAAAAGAAGGCATCAGATTTAGAAAATGCCATGCAGTCCGGCGCTCCTCTTGAAATCGGCGATATGAACCACACCTTCTGGAAAGACCTTTAATACATAACCTAGGTTATATTTAGGGCAAAATTGGCGACCTACTTTACAAGAAGATTGCTTCTCATGGTGCCTACTTTTCTAGGCTCAACAGTCCTTGTTTTTACTATCCTGCAAGTTGCTCCTGGGGGCCCCATCGACAGGGCAATCATGGAGCTACAAATGGGCGGAGCTGAGGCAGGAGGGGCTTCTTCAGGGGAGTTAGGAAGTAGCGTGCTACCTGAGAGCGCTCTAAAAGAGCTAAAGAGATTTTATGGTTTTGATAAACCTATTTATCAGCGATACCTTATATGGTTAGGTATTTGGCCTAGAGAGATAAAACATCGAGAAGCTTTATTCAGTCCTGACCAAAGTAAAATCAGTAAAAGAGTAGGCAAGCGTGATGGGAAGTTATGGGAGGTTTACATTGAAAAAGGTGAGGATGGAAAGCTTAAAGTCTTTGAAGCTGATGGGTCGTTGAGTAGTGTCTGGAAAGCCTCTGTTGATAGTGTAAAAAAGGATATGTCAGTAGAGGCTGTGGTTTTTCAAACCGAATTTTCTGGTATTTTGACTGGTAACCTCGGAAGATCGTATATATATGCAAAACCTGTCACCGAGGTCATGGCTCCTAGGTTCAGGATATCATTATTGCTTGGGCTTACTGGTATTATTTTATCATACCTGATCTGTATACCCTTAGGCATCAAAAAAGCAATGACTCATGGGTCTGCATTTGACTTTGCTTCAAGCGTGACCATATTTATTGCATATTCCATACCAGGATGGGCATTGGGAGGTGTGCTTCTAGTGTTACTTGGGGGAGGTAGTTTCTTTGATGTTTTTCCACTTGGAGGTCTGCATTCACCCAAAGAGATATGGGATCAAATGTCTTTCTTTGAAAAAGTACTAGATCAGGTACACCACATGATACTTCCAATTATCGCATGGTCGATTAGCAGCTTTGCTACATTAACTGTGCTCATGAAAAATGGCTTATTAGAAAATCTTAGTCAAGATTATGTCCGAACTGCCTTTGCCAAGGGTATCAGCGAGAAAAAGGTAATCTGGGGACATGCAATCAGGAACAGTGTTATACCAATAGCAGCAAACATAGGGCACCTTATCGGAGTGGTCATTGCGGGTTCCTACTTCATTGAAAGGGTTTTTAATATTGAGGGCTTTGGCAAGCTTGCATTCGAGGCTGTCCTGCAACGCGACTATCCAATAACGCTTGGCTTTCTTGTCATAGTAGTGATCTTGCGGTTGCTTGGAAATATAATCTCGGATTTTACATTGGCAGTGGTAGACCCAAGAATCAGGTTTAAATGATGAGCCACGAAGCAAACCATTCTATAATTAATGATTCAATCTTAATGAAAAGGTGGAAGAAATTTAAGACATTAAAACGTGGATATTATTCTCTTATTATTTTATCCTCATTATACGGAATTTCATTTTTGCTACCTTTTTTAATAAATAATAAAGCCTTAATAGTTAAGTATAACGGTGATTATTACTTTCCTGTGTTATCTGGCTACATATCAGGTGAAAAATTCGGCCAAGATGTTCCTGGCGAGGCAAACTACAGGAGTCTAAAAGCAGAGTTTTTGTCCTCTGATCAACAAGAAGATTGGGTTTGGATGCCACCCTACCCATACTCACCCTATGAGGATATCACATCTGAGGGAAATAAAATGTATGATCCTCCCTCTAGAAAACATTGGCTCGGGACTGATAATACCGGCAGAGATGTGTTTGCTAGACTATGTTATGCTTTTAATATTTCAATCTCTTTTGCATTGGTACTAACAATAATAAATTACATCATTGGTGTGCTGATAGGCGGTGCAATGGGATATTTTGGAGGGAAATTTGATTTATTTTTTCAAAGGCTGATAGAAATTTGGTCTAGTCTTCCAATGCTCTTTGTGATAATTATACTCTCATCCATCCTTAAACCATCCTTTTTATTGCTAATAGGCATATATACTTTAGTTAATTGGATAAGTATGACTTATCTAATGCGAGCAGAATTTTACAGGGAAAAATCGAGGGCGTATGTTGCAGCAGCATTGAGTATGGGGCAATCAAATTTCAAAGTAATGTTTAAACATATTTTACCAAACTCTCTGGTACCAATAATTACCTACTTCCCTTTTGCAGTTGTTGCGGGTATTACTGCTCTTGTTGGTCTGGATTATCTTGGATTTGGTTTGTCCCCACCAACTCCCTCGTGGGGACAAATGTTGGATGTAGGCCTTCAAAATATTAGGAAATGGTGGATGGTTTTTGCTCCAGTTACCGCTCAGTTTCTAACCCTACTTTGTATCGTTTTCATTGGCGAGGGTGTGAGAGAGGCTTTTGACCCTAAAGTGTACTCAAGGTTACGATGAATAATAAGTTATTTGAGATAAAAAATTTAAAGACATACTTTAAAACGGAAGCTGGAACAGTTAAGGCAGTTGACGATGTTTCATTTGACATTTATAAAGGAGAGGTTCTTGGGATTGTTGGTGAGTCTGGCTCTGGTAAATCGGTTACCTCGTTATCTATAAATCGTCTAATTCCTAACCCCCCTGGAGAGATTGTATCTGGTCAAATCATTTATAATGGACATAATCTACTAGAACTGACTTATGATCAAATGAGAAGCTATCGAGGAAAACATATATCCATGATTTTTCAAGAGCCTATGACCTCATTAAATCCTGTTCTACGGGTAAGAACTCAGATGAATGAGGTTTTGTTTGAACACGAGGGACTAGATGAAGAAAGTGCAACCCTAAAGAGCATTGAAATGCTAAAAGCCGTTGGTATTCCAGAGCCAGAAAGAAGAATTAACGATTATCCTCACCAATTTTCAGGAGGAATGCGACAGAGAATTATGATTGCAATGGCGCTTCAATGCAATCCCTCCCTACTTATTGCTGATGAGCCAACTACAGCCTTAGATGTTACCATTCAAGCTCAAATTTTAGATTTAATGATGGATCTTAAGGACACTAGAGATGATGCAGCTATCCTATTAATCACGCATGACCTTGCAGTTATTGCAGAGACCTGTGATAGAGTGATTGTAATGTATGGAGGCGTAATTCAGGAAATAGCAGAAATTGATGAGCTCTTTCAAAATCCACTTCATCCTTATACGAAAGCATTGATGGAATCAATACCAAAAATGGAGAAAAAGTCAAGGCGACTCAAAGCGTTGAGAGGAATGGTTCCCTCCATTCTTGAGCTTGGCGATGGCTGTAAGCTCTGCACACGTTTTGATCCTAATGAATGTGCGTGTGGCGGAACACAGATTGAACCAGAATTAATTGAAGTCGATGAGGGGCATTTCGTTAGAATTCACCCAAAGCTCATACAATGAATAAAGAAAATCGACCAATTCTAAATGTAGTCGATCTGACCGTTGACTTTCCCGTATTCGGTGGTATCCTTCAAAGGGAAATAGACACAGTTCACGCGGTAAAGAGTGTCAGCTTTGATCTGGAGAAAGGAGAGACACTTGGAATAGTTGGCGAATCTGGTTCTGGAAAATCAACTTTGGGGAATGCGATTCTCAATGTTTTGAGATTAACTGCACCTGATGTTAAAATATCAGGAACAGTGAATTTGAATATTAATGGCAAAACTACCGAAATCAGTTCGTTAACGAGAAATCAGAGTAAGCCATACAGAAAACATGTACAGATGATATTTCAAGACCCTTATTCATCATTGAATCCAAGGATGTTGGTGAGAGACATCATCAAAGAGCCTCTTATTATAAATACAAATCTATCGAATTTAGAAAAAAATAAAAAAGTTGATTGGTTATTGGAAAAAGTTGGTCTTTCTGCTGAACAGTCTACTCGCTATCCGCACGAATTTTCAGGAGGGCAACGGCAAAGAATCGGTATTGCACGGTCTCTTGCAACTGAGCCCGAAATCATAATAGCAGATGAGCCAGTATCTGCATTAGATGTTTCGATACAAGCTCAGATTATTAACCTCATGATGGACCTTCAAGAGGAGTTTAATCTGTCTATAATTTTTATTGCCCACGACCTATCGGTGGTGAAGCATATCTCGAACAGAATCGGTGTAATGTATGCGGGTGAATTAGTTGAAATAAACCAAACAGAAAAAATTTTTGACAATCCACAGCATTCCTACACGCAGGAGCTCCTCAGAGCAATTCCTCAACCAAACCCCGTGGGTAGGGAGGAGAGAAAGAGAAGTCGCCTAGGTAAAAAGATTTAGAAATCATTATTTTTAGTAAGCTTTCATTAATAAAGAAAAAATAGAGTATCAAGATGAAATATAGTGAATTACATTACGAAAGGATTGATGTAGATGTCAGTCGTAAACTAATGCAAGGAATGGTTGAAAGGTTGAATAGCGCATCAACGTTTGATGAGCATTTAAAGGTTATTAAAAATGTAGATCAATTTAATCGCGACTACGCCTCATATGCAGCTATGGCAAGTTTGAACTTCAGTCGAGATATACATGACGAGGATGCTAAAGCTGAGAAAGAATACTATGACTCTATCGGTCCTGACATGATGGAGTGTCTTGAGATATATGATAAAGCCATCAACAATTCAAAGTATAAGGTCGAAATATCTAACAAATTAGGGGAGACATTTATAAAGCAAGTTGAAATGAGCTTGAAGACCTTTGATCCAAAAATTAAAAAAATGTTAAAAGAAGAGACAGTTCTACGAAATAGATATACAAAGCTAACTGCTGGAGCTCAAATTAACTACAAGGGAAATAAATACAACCTTGCGGGATTGGGTCCATTCCATAGTAGTCGCGAGAGAAGTGTTCGCAGAAATTCGTATCATGCCAGGTTTGATTGGTTTAGTAAAAACTCGGCTGAACTAGATGAAATATATGACAACATAGTAAAATTAAGGCATCGCATGGCTACGGAGCTCGGCTATAAAAATTTTGTTCAACTTGGTTACATGAGGATGGGGCGTTCTGACTATGGACCAGAGGATGTTGCAAAATTCCGAAAACAAATTGTTAAAAACGTTGTTCCAGTTGTAAAAACTCTTCATGCTAAGAAAAAGGTTATTCTAGGACTAGATTCGATTTATTTTTATGATAATATCAACTTCAAAGAAGGCGATCCTAAGCCAAAGGGGACCCCGGAACATCTTGTTGAGCAAGCACAAAGGATGTATCGTGAACTATCTACTGAAACTGGTGAGTTTTTTGATCTCATGGTAAATGAAGATCTTATGGATTTAGTTAATAGAAACGGTAAAAGACCAGGCGGTTTTTGCACGTCGTTTCCTAAATATAAAAGACCATATATTTTCTCAAATTTTAATTCAACCGACCACGATATCACGGTTTTAACTCATGAGGCTGGGCATGCCTTCCAATATTACTCTGCTAGAAATCAGCCTCTAATGTCATACTGTTGGCCTACTATGGAGTCAGCAGAAATTCACTCAATGAGCATGGAATTTTTTACATGGCCTTGGATGGATAGTTTTTTTAAAGAGGATACAGAGCGGTTTAAGTACAAACACGTAGCAGGGAGCCTTTCTTTTTTACCCTATGGTGCATGCGTTGACCATTTTCAGCATTGGGTATATGAGAATCCAAATGTATCACCTGCCGAGAGAAATGAAAAATGGCTTCAGTTAGAAAAGGTATACCTACCGACTAGAGATTATGCTGATCTATCATTTCCAAGAAGCGGAGGTATTTGGCAGGGACAATCTCATATTTATCAATCGCCCTTTTATTACATTGATTACACACTCGCGCAAACTTGTGCATTTCAATTTTGGAAAAAAAGTGAGCAAACTCCCGTGGAAGCATGGAATGATTATTTACGACTATGTAAGGCAGGGGGAAGTTTACCATTCACAAAATTAGTAGAACTTGCCAACCTTGAACTGCCATTTAATGACAATTGCCTAGCATCTGTAGTGAAGCATGTAACAAACTGGTTAGATGGAATTGATCCACAGAAGCTGTAGATATCAATGAGGGTTTTTTGTCTTATATTAGTTCAATCTTTATTATTCCCAAGAGAGCCTCTTACTATAAGTGAGTTCGCCGATAGGTATTTCCTACTTTCCAGAAGCAAGATGGAATCAAGCGCAACTGCTTGGCAAGATTTGAGAGAGGGCTACATGCGAAACTATGGTATTTATTTTTCAGAGCTTATTTTGGATAGTTTAGATATGAACGCAATTTCCCCATACCAAGCATGTATAAGGCACTTTAAAACTATGGACTCTATAAGAGTGGAGGCTTATAGTGGTAAAAAATATACCTCAGTTTATAAAAAAAAGGTGATTCCTAATTTTAATGTCAACTATTTTTCATCCTCCATTGACTGATTTGGATTTATTTTGAGTTCTTTAAAAATCATTTCAGATATTTTCTCTGCAGCCTGATCTTCTTTGAAACCACCGTCAACCAGTGCCTTGAACGCGTCAATCAAAATTGCTGCGTCACTTTCATCAGAAAAGATACTGTCTAAAATAGGTGAAGGCACCTTGAAATCGCGTAACCTTTCATAAATATTTAAGCGCTCTATTTCCATTTGGGAAAATACATAGTTTTATCCAAAAAAAACGGATTTGTTATCGTATTCATATGTTTAATTTCTGATTATTAGAATTGGTAGTTTTTGGCGTCGTACCCAAGTGGCTTAAGGGACCGGTTTGCAAAACCGTTATTCGCCGGTTCGAATCCGGCCGACGCCTCATCTATGTGCCCGGGTGGTGGAATTGGTAGACACTATGGACTTAAAATCCATTGTCCTGAAGGACGTGCCGGTTCGAGTCCGGCCCCGGGTACCATTGGAGAGCCCTGCTCGTTGTAGGGTTCTCCCTTGCAGTAATGAAAAAAATCAAATTATCCTCAATAATATTAAAATTCCAATTTCACGTGCTATATTAATGGCAAACTATTTCTATGGTAATTAGCAATAAAAAAACTACAGACTCTCTGTCCAGACTACTGAAGTATCTTAATCGATGGCGCTCAAAGGTAATATTAGCATCCTTATATTCTATATTGAATAAAATCTTTGACATAGCTCCTGAGGTATTGATTGGTGTTGCTGTTGATTTAGTTGTAAAAAAAGAAGATAGTTTTGTTGCATCACTTGGATTTGCATCAATTACCGAACAAGTTCTCTTTTTAGGCGTAGTCACATTTTTAATATGGGCACTGGAGTCCCTGTTTGAATACCTTTACATGATAGAGTGGAGAGGTTTAGCGCAAAATGCCGAACATCAGCTTCGGGTATCCTCCTACGATCATGCGCAGATGCTAGATTTAGAATGGCACGAGAAACAATCAATTGGAAACATTACAGCAATATTGAACGACGATATCAACCAGTTAGAGAGATTTTTGAATAATGGCGTGAATCAGATCATTCAAGTAATGGTCTCTACTGTAATAATTGGTTTTATATTTTTTTACATATCTATTGTCATTGCATCTATTGCTATCATTCCAGTGCCCCTAATCTTTGTAATCAGTTTTTATTTCAAAAAGAAATTATCACCAAGATACAAAGCTATCAGAGAAAAAGTGGGTGAACTGAATACCTCAATTATTAACAACCTAATGGGCATACAGGTTATTAAAAGTTTTATGACTTTTAAACATGAAAAAGACAACTTGAATCAAAGGAGCATGGAATATCAGAATGAAAATATTAATGCAATTGCAATAAGCAGTGCTTTTAATCCACTTATAAGAATGGGGGTGCTCGCAGGGTTTTTGGGGACAATACTCATTGGTAGCCATATGGCACTCAATGGAGCGATAGAGGTTGGTTCCTATAGCGTTTTAGTTTTTTTAACACAAAGATTTTTATGGCCATTTACAACCTTATCAACACTTATAGATGATTTTGAACGCTCCATGTCGTCATCTGATAGGATATTTGATCTTCTTTCAAAAGAGAGGCAAATAATTAATAATCCAAATGCCAAATCACCAAAAAACATTGAGTGTCACATTGAGTTCCAAAACGTTGAGTTTTCATATGATCCTAAGATACAGTTGTTTGAAAGGATGAACTTTGATATTCCATTTGGATCCTCTGTTGGAATTGTTGGTGATACGGGCTCTGGGAAAACGACTGTAGCAAAATTACTCTTGAGGCTATACGATATTAATGAGGGAAATATTTTCCTCGGTGGCCACAATATCAAAGAACTTGATATTAACTATATTAGAAAAAAAATAGGGATAGTTAGCCAAGAACCGTTTCTGTTCAACGCAAGTATCAGAGATAACATTTGTTATGGATCTGATAATATTGATACAAATAGCATAGAACGAGCCGCAAAAAAAAGCCAGGCCTGGGAATTCATAGAAAAATTACCTAATAGATTAAATACTATCATCGGTGAGCGAGGGCAAAATCTTTCGGGAGGCCAGCGCCAAAGGATAGCAATAGCAAGAACGCTGATGAGAAAGCCAGAGGTGATCATATTTGATGAGGCCACATCCTCTGTTGATAATAGGACTGAACAATTAATACAGCGCGCATTGTTTACTATAAGCAGGGGCAGAACGTCAATTATAATAGCACACAGGTTATCTACAATTAGAAACTGCGACAATATACTTTTAATAAAAAACGGTAAAATAGTTGAGCAAGGAAACCACGGAACACTAATCGAAAAAAAGGACAGCCATTATTCAACGTTATGGGCTATCCAAACTGGTAAAAGTATTTTATAATTTATTTCATCCAAAAACTAATACATAGATTTAAACTGCTAAACAAACACGGCTGGTACCTATTATTTACCTAATAAACTTTAGCTGTTGGGTTGTTATTTGATGTTAATTGTTTCTTACATAAATTAGTTATCAGATGATGTATTTGCGAACGTTTGTTATTATTCAAACAGGCCTTTCTTTTCCAGTTTATCTAGCTTAGGCTTAATGACAAATACGCAATATGGTTGATATGGATTTTGGTCATAATAATTGTCATGATAGTCTTCCGCGTCAGAGTAATTATTTAGCTCGACAATTTCAGTTACAATTGGATTTTCCCAATACCCGGATAGGTCAGCTTTCTTTTTTGATTCATGTGCTATATTGCTTTGTTCGCTATTGTGATAAAAAATAACTGACCTATATTGCGTTCCTACATCATTTCCTTGCCTGTTGAGTGTAGTCGGGTCATGGGCTTGCCAAAACACATTTAATATTTGGGTATATGTAATTATTTCGCTGTCAAAATTAATTTGTGCTACCTCTGCATGTCCAGTCCGTCCAGTGCATATTTGTTTGTAGGTTGGATTTTCAACTTGTCCGCCTGCGTATCCGGGTTTAACTGATATTACTCCCTTCACCCTCTGGAAAACAGCCTCAACGCACCAGAAACATCCACCACCAAGAGTTGCCACCTCGATTTTACTCATAATAGGCGCAATCAATATAAAAAAGATAGTTAAAAAATTTATTCTCAAGGCGTGACATAAAAATTCGTTTTGTACCAACCGCCACGGCCATATTTCATTTTGATTTCAGGCTTGCTAAAGTATATTTCTCTATAATCTGGTGGTGGATTCATTGTTATAAAGTAGCTACCTGGTTCACTTAACTGAAAGGCAAATTTACCGTTTTCATCGGATAATCTTCTTTTGTAGGGTTTAGATATTATGATTTCTGCTCCAGTAACCTGATCTCCGTTTGATATGTCTATAACCGAACCGTAAATAATTGAGGGCCTCAATAACTTTTCATCTAAAAACAGTGGATTCCCAGACTTTTTGAAAAGAGAATCAGATAACAAGCTNTTCATGATANANGANAGATTNTCATAACGNCCTTCNTGAGGAACGTAACAACGTGCTANATCGTAGTGTGTNCCATTAACACTCATTAAAATAAATCCAGGGCTGGTTTCTAATGCTTGTGCCTCTTTGATTATAACCCTCTCTGCATGCATTGTGTCTATTAAATTATAAAATATATTGCCCTCAATGAAAAATGTTTCAGCTCTGTTGGTAATTGTACTTTCCTCGAGATCTGGAATTCTTTTATCTTCAGGAACTGGTATTATCAATGCATTCACAGTCATGTTAGAAAGTGAATCAAGATCTTCTGGATTTAGCCTGAATTGTTTGATATAGTAATTATGCAGCGTGAATCTGATTTTTGGTTTCCAAAGGTATCCAACAATTGGCCTTTTATATGAGCCAAATTCATCTGTTACAGTAGAATGCTTGAGAATGCCGTTTCCGGTGTATATATCAACGTTTACATCCATTACGGGTTTATTGCTCACGCTATCAATTACAAAACCGGTAATAGTATTTACCCTGAACTCAACTCCCTCTTTCGGTTGGGCATACAAAGATGCTAAAACTACTGATAATAAAAAAACCTGATAAAACATCCTAAGAAATCTACAACAATTTATATTTTAAGTTTAATATTTTGATTTTGCTCTCTAACTTAATACTGTGTTCTTAAATAGATTAGATATAGCAGATTTTGATTTTTGGCACCATCTTCAAACACGTTGGAGAGATATGGACTCACTTGGGCACATTAATCATGCTGCTTATTTATCATATATGGAGTCGGCGAGAGTTGATGTCTATATAAAAATGGGATACTCTGGGATTAGAAAAGAAATGGATGACAGTGCTATTTTAGCAAGCATGGAGGTTCATTATTTACAACAAATTGCTCACCCCACTGAGCTTGAAATTGGACATAGAATTTGCAGGGTGGGCGATAAAAGTTTTGATTTTTTAGCAGGCATATTTCACGCAAATAACAAAACCTTGATTTGCTCTGGATTATTTAGACTGGTAGCTTTTAATTACAAAATAAACTCCACAATCACAGTACCTAAACAAATAAGGGATAGGTGCAGACCATTGTGATTAGCCAAATAGACACGACAGTTCTTATCAAAGATTTAACTAACCTTTTAGGTAAGAAGAATCTTTTGACTTCTGATTGGAGTAAACTTCCATATGCCAAAGGTTGGAGGTACGGCGAGGGTTCAGCATTGGCAGTTGCTAAACCAGGCACATTGTTAGAAATTTGGAAAATTATTGAAATATGCGTTGATCTTGATATTATTGTAATCATGCAAGCAGCAAACACTGGTTTAACCGGTGGTTCAACTCCATATGGGAACGATTATGATCGACCTGTAATAGTCATCAACACCATGCGAATTGAAGATATTCATATTATCAATAATGGGAAACAAATTATTGGCTTCGCAGGCAGTACATTAATCGGTCTAGAGAAAATACTTGCCCCGTATGGCAGAGAGCCCCACTCGGTGATTGGATCCTCCTGCATTGGAGCATCTGTAGTGGGTGGCGTATGTAATAACTCGGGAGGCGCCCTGGTTAAGAGAGGACCTGCCTACACAGAGCTTGCATTATATGCAAAGGTTAATTCAAAGGGGGTGTTGGAGCTCGTCAATGATCTAGGTATTGAACTGGGTGATTCACCAGAAGAGATTTTAAAAAATCTACAAAACAAAAGTTACAGCGAGGACCAAGTCAAATTTCCAAATAAATTGGCATCCGACCACTCCTACGAAAAACGTGTAAGAGATGTTAATGCTAGCTCACCATCCCGATTCAATGCTGATAATAGACGTCTGCATGGTGCATCAGGTTGCGCAGGTAAAGTTGCTGTATTTGCTGTACGTATGGATACCTATCCTTCCCCAAAGCGATCTCAGGTATTTTATTTAGGAACCAATAATGCTAATACATTAACCCAAATCAGACGTGATATATTGACCCAATTTAAAAACCTGCCCATTTCTGGGGAATATCTTCATAGAGATTGTTATGATGCAGCTAAAAAATATAGTAAAGACACTTTTGTGGTTATTGAAAAGCTGGGGTCCAGTTTCATTCCTATACTATTTGAGTTCAAAAGAATAGTTGATCTTATAGCTAATAAAACTAAGATACTTCCAAATCATTTTTCAGATCGACTTTTGCAATTCATAAGCAAATTTTCCTTTAATCATTTGCCACGTCGCATGGAGGAGTATCGAGACAAATATGAGCATCATTGGATAATTGAAATGTCTGATGAGGGAATCGATGAGGGAATCAAATATTTTGAGGATTTCTTTCAAAATAATGATGGATCATTTTTTAGGTGTGATAAAAAAGAGGCGAAAAAAGCGATTTTACATCGTTTTGTTGCTGCGAGCGCACCTGGACGCTACTGTGCAATTAATAAAAAGAATATAGGTTCGATGCTCTCTCTGGACATCGCTTTTCCACGTAATTCACAAGAATGGTTTGAAAATTTACCCCCAGATATTGATAGCTTGTTTGATATGAAATTGTACTACGGCCACTTGTTCTGCCATGTACTGCATCACAATTACGTTTTAAAAAAGGGTGTTGATGCCGAAGATTTATTGCAAAAGCTTTTAAAGTTTTATGATGAAAAAGGTGCAGAGTACCCCGCGGAGCATAATGTTGGACATGAATATATCGCAAAACCTGAATTGTCAAAATTTTACAAGCATTTAGACCCAACCAATAGTTTCAACCCAGGAATTGGAAAGACCAGCAAGAAAAAATACTGGCTATAGGTTTACAAACGATGATAGTTGTGCAAAATTCAAACATTTTCCTTATTCAGATTGAAAAAGTAATTTCGCGTAAGGATAAATAGAGTTCATTAAATGCAAAAATTATTACTAATATTTTTTATGTTGGCCACTACCCATGATTATGGACGAGGCCAGGTTATTGCAAGGTTGGTTAAANCAGAGGGGAGAGTTTATTTTAAAAGGTTAGGAATGGATACTTTTTCTGAAAAAGCTGAGCCGGGATCTGCAATTAAGAACGGAGATGAAATAAAAATTGGTTCACGAAGCTTCGCAGCGGTTATATATATCGATGACAGGTCAGTTTTGAAAATAAGAGAAAATACAAAATTCAGTTTTATGGACACCCGTAATTCTAGAACTATCGACATCAAAGAAGGTACTGTTTTGAACAAAATAAATAAAAAGGCTAGAACTAAATCCTACAGGATTCAAACACCGGTCTCCGTAGCAAGTGTGAAAGGAACTGAATTTGCTGCCATAGTGAATCCCAGCGGTGTTGATCAATTTATTTGTAAGGAAGGCACATTTGAAGTCTTGAATATGATAAGTGGTGAGACTGTTAGAGTTAATAGTGGTGAAAAAGCGGTTAGTAATGGCTCTGGAAATTTGGTTCAAGCACCCTCTTCGCCTGGCGAATATCCTCCTGATCCAGAGATTAAAGAGGAAATCATTGAAAAGGCAATAGAGCAGCCTCAGCCAGAACAAAAAAAACCGACTATTGAATCAGCGGAGCAGAAAATTATTAAAGAGNCTTCAAAAATTGAAGAAACTGGAAGCAAGCCGGATAGCAAAGACACTCAAACAGATGATATAAAAGATAATGGTAATCAAAAGAATTCAGAGACGACACCCCCAAAAAAGCCATTTGCAATGGGCCTTGGAATCGGCTCATCGACCATTGATGGAGTGTTGTATAACCAGATTTCTCTCCGGCCTGAGATCAACTTTGGCAAATTGGGCATTGGTCTTGATTTAATGGTATACATTGATAACGAGGGAAACATCAGAGAAGATGAATGGGATATTCAAAGTGATCCAAGTCTATTATTAGATAAGCTTTTATATATACGTTATGGCACAAAAATTGACCCGATCTGGGCTAAATATGGTTCAATTGACAACATGACTCTTGGCTATGGTGGTTTGATGCAGGGCTACTCAAATATGATGCAATTCCCATCAGTGAGAAAGGTGGGAGTGAACACAGGTTTTAATTATGGTCCCATTGGTGGCGAATTATTTTTCTCAAACCTGAAAGATATTCAAAGAGGTGGCACGGTTACAGGTCTGAGAATATCCTACAGAGTGTCAGACGATGTACCGCTTACTTTTGGAATTAATTACATAACCGATGCTAATATATTTTCTAGTTTATCAGACAAGGATGATGATTCATACCCTGATATTTTTGATGACTTTCCTTACGATAGTACAGTTTGGAATGATACAGATGGGGACGGATGGCCAGATCCTGGTCAAAGCAATTTTGTTCCTGATTCATTAATTGATATCGATGCAGATGGAGATAACATTCCAGATGCACAAGAGCCTGCAGAACAAATTTCATTGAAAGCTACTCCTTTTAGTCTAAAGGATAATTCAGCAAGAACAACTGCAATATCTTTTGATATGGGATATCCACTTTTGAAAGAAGATTTTATTACTATGACTGTTTTTGCGGAGTTTAATAGATTAAATTTTCTAGGATCAACTTCAAACGATTCTAGCTTTGTCAGACCCTCTAGGTCTGGTTCAGGGATTACAATACCTGGGATTCGATCCACAATCTTTAAAGTACTAAATATTTCTCTAGAATATAGGATGATTACTGAAGCTTATGTTCCACAGTATTTCGATCAGGCTTATGACATAAATCGCGTGACTACTTCTACTGTTAATGGTCAGACAGTTGTTAAAACTAAGGATATGAATATATTCGATGTTTTCAGTGATAGTAGTAAGTCAATTGGTCTCTTTGGATCAGCTGGAATGAATTTATTTGACCTTGCAAATTTTTCAGCATCTTATACAAATATGAGGTCAGATACCACTGAATTAAAAAGTTTCTCTTCCTATCTTAGTCTAAACACTGATAACATTCCCAAAATCAGCGCTGCAATGGCATATTACCAGAGAAATAATGATGATAATCCCTTTGATTTTGAAAATCCATCCACCAATACAATTCTTGGTTATCGAATTGGTTATGAGATGAGTAAGGGAGTAAGCCTAATTTGGGACTACAGGCAGTCATATCGATATGACGGAACTGGGAAATTAGAAATGATCAAACAAACCAACATCGAGACAACATTTAGTTTTTGATGAAAATAAATTATCAAATACCAGCTCTGTTAATTTTAATTGGAATTAATTTTATAACTGCCAATAATGAAGTTGTAATTCTAAGTGATAAGGTTGGTACTGAGATTGATGCTCATGAAAANAGATTTTACAGAATATTCCCTAATGAAAAGAATCTAATTAGCGGTCAGATATTGCTAATTGGCGATGGTAAATATAGATTGATGCTCATAAAAAATATTGATGGAAAGAAAAAGCGAGTAAGGCGATATCTGACAGAAAATAGGGTAGAGGAATTAAAATCTCACATTGATAGTCAGCCATATTTTACAGAAAAAGAAAAAATACTAATGTACGAGGGTATGGATTTTCTTAGGGCAGAAAAAATTTTGAATGAAATCTATAAGCCTCAATTTGTAAAGGTAACACATTCTAAAAATAAAAGTTTAAAGGGGACATTGATAAAGTTTGATAAAAGGTTGCTCTATGTCCAAACAGCAACAACCACTGAGGTGATAGATCTTGACAATTTAGATAAGCTTTCATATAGAAGTAATGAAATAGATCATACCTCGTTGCGTCCCTTTGTAACCGCAGGAACAAGTATTATTGGTTTTCTTGCAGCGAGAATTTATAATAATCAGCGCCCGACGATTTACAATGAAAACGGATTACCTAGAAAAGACCTAGATGCATACAGGCAAATATTCGGGGTGGTTTTAGGTTTGATTTTTAGTAGCGAAGTGTCTGATGCTATCAGTACATTGTTGACACCAACTGAGACACTATTTTTATCCGAAGCTGAATACGAAAAGCAAAATTATTAAAAACAAATGGAGACTTTATGGCAAATAATACTAAAGCGCCTGGGCAACAGGAAAACTCTGCACCATCTGTAGATCCGCAAAAACAATACCTGATGGACCAATTTGGAAACCTGATGGAGCAAGTTGGAGATGGTTTTGGTGGTCCTCTTCAAGAAGAGTTGATTAAGAGATTGGAACAGACGATAGCAGATTTCCACGAAGAGGTTAATGAGATGCTCTCAAAATTGAAGGAAAATTCTGAACAACGACACGCTAAGTTAAAAGAAATATGGAATAATCCAGAATCGCAAAATGAACCTGAAATTGCAGATTCAAAAGCAGACGATAGAATGGCAGAACCAGAATTAGAGGATATGAGCGAGTGGGAGAAAAAAATAGAGGCGCAGTCAAAACAGTCAGATGAAAAACCCAAAGAGGAGGAGCCTAAGAAGAAAAAAGGTTTCTTTGGGAGAAAGAAAAAGTAGTTACAAATTAGTAGGTGATTTTTCGCCTATTTTTGTTTGTTTTAACTTTTTGTTTTTACTTTAGTTTTTCCCTAGGGCAAAATTATGAAAAAAATGTATCACAATTTTCCCCCCTAACCAAAAGAGTTTACAGCTTTACCAAAGTAGACTTCATAACCTCAGAAGGTGAGTTTAACGAATCCATTTGTACTTTGATAATACCTGATCTTAAGGAGGATAGCCCACCGTTTGTTGCTATTTATTACAAGAGGGATAATTCAGAATGGTTCACAGAGTCATTATATCGTAAAAGACTCAGATTTAATTTTAAAGATGGCATACTAAAACTTGATCAATCAAACTTTTGGGATTGGTTTGAAATTTCAGAAATAAAAATTGTCATCATTTACTGAAAAATAAGGTCTTACGCTAGACATTATAATTATATTTTATGACGGATAATTTTAGACTTTCCCTGCAGAAAATTGGGGTTCAATTTTTCTGTGCTCACTTCCTCATTGTCACAATAATGAAAACATAATGGATTGATGTGTGAATTTTACCAAATTGATTTTGCAATTGGACCACCGTTGCGATCCATGTTAAATACATCATTCCAGATTTTTCTATTACCTTTATAAAATTTTCAATAATGCTATGGCATAGAAGGTTAATCAAGATTAACAAAAATCAACAGTTTCAAAAGTACAATTGAATTATACAAATAAGTTATAAAAACATTAAATTACATATCAACTAAGTATTAAAATTTATGGCCGTGCTAGATGGGGAATTAGCGGTGCCTTGTTACCTGCAATCCGCTATAGCAGGATCGATGCTCGAGTGAGGCTGTTCCCACTCAATTTGGTATTAAAAAGATAGTGTTGAAACTCTGGCCTGCTGCAATGTGCCGATTGTTGAACCTCGTCAGGTCTGGAAAGAAGCAGCGATAAGGCTTTTGGTGCATGTGCTTGCAGTCACTAGTGAGGAGCTAGAAATTTTCTGTCAACTTGATGTTGAGACAGGCGAACAAGAGTGCACGGCTTAATTAATAATATGGTATATAAAATATTATCATTAAAATGGCGTCCACAGTCCTTTGACGAAATCATTGGGCAAGAAAGTTTGGTAAAGACACTTGTAAATGCTTTTGCCCAAGATAGAATTGCCCAGGGATATATTTTCACCGGTCCAAGGGGAGTTGGAAAAACTACCACAGCAAGGGTTATGGCAATGGCTCTTAATGCTGAAAATGGTCCAAAATCTAACTTTGATCCCAAATCTAATGTGTCGATAGAAATAGCTGAAGGACGGTCGATAGATGTACTAGAAATTGACGGCGCATCAAACAGAGGTATCGAAGAGATTAGAGGACTTCGAGAACAAATAAAATTTGCGCCTATGGGTGGTGCCTTTAAAATAATTATAATAGACGAGGTTCATATGCTAACTAATCAAGCATTTAATGCCTTGTTACGAACCCTAGAAGAGCCACCAAGTCATATTAAATTTATTTTCGCAACAACGGATATACACAAAGTACCTGCAACTATCATATCAAGGTGCCAGCGTTTTGACTTTAGTAGAATTTCTATAAGTGCAATATCAAAAAGAATACAACAGATACTGGAAGATGAAAAGATAAAAAGTGATCCAGAATCCATTCATGCAATAGCTAAAAAGGCTGACGGTAGTATGAGGGATGCTCTATCAATGTTAGATCAAGTCATATCATTTTCGGGGGGAGATATAAAACACGAACTAACCTCAAAAGCTTTAGGGTTAATTGAATTAGACTTATTTTTTTCATTTACTGAATCGATTTATCAAAAAGATTATAACACCATGATCAGTTTATTGAAAAGGTTTTCTGATATTGGTTTACCAGCCAAAGAACTAATTACTGGCGTAGAACAACATATTCGCAACATAATCTATGCTAGTTTTGATAGCGGGCTAGATTTGTTGGAGATGAACAAAGAACAGAAAAATATGTATAAACTAGAGTCTGAAAAATGGGACAGGCGTGATCTATATAGGATATGCCAAGTCCTTATTGACACTTTCTCAAGTATTTATGGCTCAGAGGATCCCTATTTAGTCCTCGAGGTGACAGCATTAAAGTTATTGGAAATGGATAAATCCATTCATATTGATGAGATACTATCAGGATCTCTAGGCGATACGAGCCAAAAATTCAGCTCCGAGATTACTGGAGATGTAAAATCTGTCGAATTTCAAAACTATGACAAAAATAATGAACCAAATAACTTAAAATCAAAAATCAAGGCTGCTGAGGAAAGAGAAAAAAGAAACCAAAAAAAAGATGCAGTTAAGATTCATAAAAATATTAAACCTGATACCAGTATTACTCAGAACAATTTAGACAAGAGCGCAAAAACAGAAAATACAAAGTCCAAAGCTGAAATTGTTAAAGATATAAATGAAAATAGTTCAGAAGAAAAGTTATATGAGGCGGACAATAGTATCGGTGACGACTCAAAACTAAATTTAAAAAAGATAAATGAATTATGGCCAAAAATCCTTGAGGGAGTAAATAAATCAAGGCCGTCTGTTGGTGCAATATTGGAAGAGTTTTCCCCTGCCGAATTTCAGGGTAATACTTTGACGTTAAAACAAACTAAGGATTTTGTATTTAACAAGGATATAATTAAAAGGGGAAGCAATATAATCCAGCAGGAGCAAACTAAAATACTCGGCAATCCGTTCAAACTGAAGTTCATTGAGGCAGATAAACCAGCTATAAGAAATAAAACCGAAACAGAGGATAGTGAAGAAATAAATAGTAACAACGAAAAAGTGTTCAACAAGGTAGTCGATTTATTCGACGGCGAAATATTACAATAGGGAGAAATTATGTTAAAAGGAAATATGTCCAAGCTTCTCAAACAGGCTCAGGATATGCAGAAAAAACTTGAGGAGGCTCAGAGCCAGTTAGGCGATATTGTTGTGGCTGCAGAGTCCGGAGGAGGTATGGTTTCTGTTAAAATAAATGGTAACCAGGAAATATTGGAACTTACTATTGACGATGAGGCCTATGAAGAGGACAAAGAGTTGTTAGAGGACCTGATAGTTTCAGCCATCAACAAGGGTATAAAAAAAGCAAAAAATGATTCCCAAGAAAAAATGAGCTCCATAACCGGCGGTATGATGGGTGGTTTAAGGATTCCTGGTATTTAAAATGCATTCTCTGCCAATTAGCGCAATTAAACTGGTTGATACTCTTTCCAAATTACCAGGAATAGGCAGGAAGACAGCGCAAAGACTAGTTTTTCATTTGCTTAGCGAAAAAGCTAGTTTATCCTATGATCTATCTGACGCCTTGAGAGCAATAAAAACTGATATAATCAATTGCGAGATTTGCCATGGTATTACAGAAGAAAATCCATGTAGTATTTGTTGTGACGGGAAAAGAGATCATAATCTTCTTTGTGTGGTGGAGAGTCCATATGATGTTTTCGTACTAGAAAAACTTAATAGCTTTAAAGGTAGATACCATATCCTAGGTGGAGTTCTGTCTCCGCTAGATGGTATTGGGCCCGATGATTTAAATTTAAGCTCCCTTCTAGATAGAATTGAGGAGGGAATGGAGGTGATAATAGCGACCAATCCAAGTGTTGAGGGTGAAACAACTGCTCTTTATATCGGGAAAATTTTATCTGAGGCGAATGTATCAATATCCAAACTAGCTAGAGGAGTTCCTGTCGGCAGCGACCTTGAGTATGTTGATGATGCAACTTTAATTAGAGCGATGGAGGGAAGAGTATCAATTTAAACATACCAAATATTTTAACGATTTTCAGAATACTATTGACGCCAATCTTTATTTTGTCTCTTTTTTCTGAATACGAATTATCCAACCTCTTGGCATTGATTGTATTTATTGTGGCTTGTGTAACTGATTCATATGATGGTTATTACGCAAGAAAATATAATCAAGTAACTGCCGAGGGTAAATTTCTCGATCCACTCGCTGATAAAATTTTAGTTTCTTCAGCCTTCATATCGTTCTCACTTCTTGGTATAATAGAATTTTGGATGGTTGGCCTCATCCTATTTAGAGATTTGTTCGTCACAGGGTTGAGAATGGTCATTGAAAAAAAGGGTTTCTCTATGGTGACCTCATTAATTGCGAAAACCAAGACAACAGTGCAATACATTGTGATTATTTTTACATTAATTATACTTGGCTTGAAAGGAATCAACATTCCCACGGCGAAGTATGTTGTAAACATAGTTGATGAATACCACATCATTTACAATTTAACACTTTTCATTGCTCTTTTTACAGTTCTGACTGGTATCACCTACCTTTATGACAACAGGGAAACCATTGGAAAGTTTATCAGTAGAGATGGATTTTCGAATTAGAGTAGCCGAGCTATTTGGCACTGTTTTTTATATTGGTAAAATACCATTCGCACCTGGTACGTGGGGTAGCATCGCTGCTCTCATAGCTTGGTATATTCTAAAACCATATTGGATTGATCCTCTCTTTCTCCTAATTACAGGAGTATTTTTTTTTCTTGGCATTGTTATAACTCATGTCCTCGTAGAGTTTTGGAAAGAGAAAGATCCCAAATCCATTGTTATAGACGAGTGGGTTGGAATGTGGATTGCACTTTACCTGGTTCCACATAATATTGGATGGGCAATAGTTTCTTTTATCCTTTTCCGCTTGTTTGATATTTTTAAACCAGGACCAATAAAGGTCATGGACGAAATGGATGGTGCGATTGGAGTTATGCTAGACGATGTGGTGGCGGGTATTTTAGCATGTTTAGTTACGCAGAGCTTACTGTATTTCAATCTATGAAAATATGCCTACTATGCATTGGCAATGAATTGTTGGCCGGAAAAACGATTAACACCAACGCTGCTTGGATAAGTAGAAGCATATCATATTTAGGCCCTAAAGTAGTCCTCCAAACTGTGGTGCCAGATCACGAGCCATCCATCATAGGTATGTTAAGACAAATGATTAATGAACAAGCTCCATCATGTATTATCATCACTGGAGGACTTGGTCCAACGGAAGATGATGTAACCAGGTCGGCATTATTTAGTTTTGTTGATGCCACAGAAAAATTTGACAAAAAATACTGGAATGAGTTAACTAAGCGTTTCAGAGCCCGAGGTTATAATATCCCGCAGTCCAATATGAGTCAGGCCATAATACCAAGTAGTGGAGAAATCATTGAAAATCCAATCGGGTCCGCTAGGGGTTTTAAATTTGTTACTAGCCAAACGACTTTAATTGCGTTGCCAGGAGTGCCAAATGAGATGAAAGTAATGATGGAAGAATCAGTTTTACCTTGGATTGCAGCAAAAAATAAATCAGAATTTTACAGCTGTCGTCTCCGGACAACTGGAATACCTGAATCGGAGATAGTTGAAATTTTAAAGGAACCACTAAGCACTGACCACGGATGTACCATAGGTTACTATCCGTCTGAATATGGAGTAGATTTACAAATATCCTCGAAAAAAATAGATAATGTTAATGAGTTTAAGAAAATAGCTTGCGAAGTACTTGGTCCAATAATTTACTCTGATCAAAATGTTGATTTACAAGAGGTCTTGGTTAAATATGCTTTGAAAAATAAAAAGACTATTTCAGTAGCGGAATCGTGTACAGGTGGATTAATTGGCAGCAGAATCACTGATGTGCCAGGAAGCTCTGAAGTTTTCTTAGGAGGCGTCCTGGCATATAGTGATAAAATTAAAGAGAAAATCTTGGGAATTGATAAAAATTTAATAGGAAAGTATGGAGCTGTTAGTAGTGAAGTGGTCATTAAAATGGCTCAGGGTGTCAAAAGCAAGTTTAAAGCAGATATTGGCATCGCGGTTTCTGGTATAGCTGGGCCCAGTGGTGGCACAAATGAAAAACCTGTGGGGCTTGTATATATCTGTTTTTCTAGCGCGGGAAAAGAGAAAGTAATAAAACATACTTTTGGCTCAGTAAGGAGTTTAAATAAGATCAGGGCTAGTCAGGCTGCATTAAATTTAACAAGAATGGAGCTAATGAAAAGTGATTGATAAAATATATAGAACTTTTATATCTGTCCCGGTATCGAAAGAGATTATGTCAAAAAAAACAATGCTATATTCTACAATTGACGGTTCAAGAGGAAATATAAATTGGGTTAGGAATAACCATCTACATCTTACTATTAAATATTTAGGTAATACTCCGGAATCACAATTTGAAAAGGTTATAGAAAGTATCAAATCTGTAACTAGTCAGGTTACGGCTTTCAAAATCAGAATAGAAAAAACTGGTTGTTTTCCGGCACCAGATAGACCTCGTATTTTATGGATGGGAGTGGGAGGTGTTTTAGAACCTTTCAAAGTTCTGGCCTCGGACATTGAAAGGAACATGGAGGCACTTGGTTTTCCAGTTGAGGCTCGAAACTATGTTCCTCATGTAACAGTAGCAAAAATAAGCTATCCACAAAAAATCACCCCTGATGTCTCATTATTTCTAAATAGCACCTACGATCCAATTGATTTAGAAGTTGATCGTGTGCAATTTTTACATAGTGAAACAATGTCATCTGAAACAATTTACACTTTGATCAAATCATTCCCACTCGGGGAGAATCTTTAAGGAGAAAAAATGTCCACTGAAACAAAAAAGTCAAAAGCTTTAGAACTTGCAATTACCCAGATTGACCGGCAATTTGGTAAAGGTTCTATAATGCGCCTAGGAGATGACCATGTCCAAGGTATAGATAACTCAATATCAACTGGGTGCTTATCATTAGATGTTGCCCTCGGAGTAGGAGGTGTTCCCAAAGGAAGGATTATCGAAATATATGGACCCGAGTCATCTGGTAAAACAACCCTTGCTCTACATATAGTTGCTGAAGCACAAAAAGTTGGTGGCTTTGCCGCCTATATAGATGCAGAACACGCTGTAGATCCAGAATATTCAAAAAAATTAGGCGTGAACACCGAAGACTTGTTAATTTCACAGCCAGATACTGGAGAGCAGGCTCTCGAAATATGTGAGACCCTCGTACGCAGTGGAGCGCTGGATGTTATAGTTATTGACTCCGTTGCAGCATTAGTACCAAGGGCGGAACTTGAGGGAGATATGGGAGATGCTCACGTTGGTCTCCAGGCTAGGTTAATGTCCCAAGCCTTAAGAAAACTCACAGGAACTGTGAGCAGGTCAAATACTACAGTAATTTTTATCAACCAAATAAGAGAGAAAATTGGGGTTATGTTTGGTAATCCTGAAACCACTCCTGGTGGTAGAGCGTTAAAGTTTTATTCCTCTATTCGCATGGAAATACGCAGAATTACAACCCTCAAAGACGGGAATGAGATGGTCGGCAGTCGTGTTCGAGTAAAAGTGGTCAAAAATAAAGTTGCTCCACCATTTAAACAGACTGAATTTGACATAATGTATGGCAAAGGAATATCATCAGAGGGAGATATACTCGATCTTGCTGTGTCGGGTGATATTGTTGAAAAAACTGGTGCATGGTTTAGTTTTGGGGACATCAAAATCGGTCAAGGTCGAGAAAATTCAAAAACTTTTCTCAATGAGAATAGTGATATTCTCGCATCAGTTACTGAAAAAGTCAGGTCTTTTATGGGGCTAGACGGCGAGTCAGATAAAGCTGAAGCATAATTGCATAATCGAGGATATAGTTCCCCGCAAACGTAGCAAGAGTAGGTTCGACCTCTTCTTTTCCAATCATGAGAAAATAAGTGTATCTATTAATGCTATCCTAAAGTTTAAAATTCAAAAGGGTGACAAACTTTCAAGTGCAACAATTGATTCATTAGTAGCATTTGAAAAGTCTCAAACTATCAAAGATAGCATCCTCATCTATCTTTCGTATAGACCTAGAAGTAAAAATGAGATTTTAAATCATTTTAAGAACAAGGGGTTTCCTGATAACCTTATACTTTGCGCTTTAGATAAATTAGAGAAAAAGGGTTATGTTGATGATGAAGCTTTTGCAAAAATGTACATAACAAACCTAGTTGAAAAGAAAATGCTGGGTGAGAATTCTGTCCGAAGTAAACTATACAAGCACTCCATTAAACCAGATATTTTAGATCGTATCATAGAGGAGGTTTATAAAAAAAATCCTCCTATTGCCTCAATAAAGAAAATTATCAAAAAAAAATCTTTTGTGGTCAGTGACGAAATCATAGACAATCAGAAAATTATTTATCATTTAAAAAGAAAAGGTTTTAATTGGGAGGATATAGCAGCAGCCTTATCTCAATCTGATATATAGATTATGATTACTTACAGGGTTAATTATTGGATTAAATGCCGATTGTACTTACTGAAAGTTCGCCTAATTTATTAGAGCATAAAAATAACTAATGAAAATATCCTAGAAAAACAATAAGTGCTATATGCAGTAATAATTGAGAATAAAAGAGGTATCTAATGTACCTAATTAGATGTGAACAAAAAAAATGGGGCAGAGTTCATCAAGACCTCGGACAAAATGAACCTCTACCCCTTCCACATACCAAAGGTACCAAACCAGCACCTTTATCACTTAAAGTATTGGTTTATTTAATACGAGTCAAGAAAATTTTTATTATTTTTTAACTTAAATTTTGTACCGGTGGAGGGGCTCGAACCCCCACTCTCTTAAGAGAAATGGATTTTGAATCCATCGCGTCTACCAATTCCGCCACACCGGCATCTAAATATCTAGTTCAAATATACAATTATTAACTGAATTATTGTATTAGTTGAGTACATAATTTGAAAATAGATAAGGCAATCTAGGTTATATTTGCTCATGCTGTTATGTTGTAATTCCACAAATTGAAAAATCTAAAAATTCGTAATATATTCTTTACATCTAAACTAAGTCAAAGCATCTTGAATCCATCTCTAATAGCTTAAAGGTTAAATATGAACACTACTCCAAAACATTTGCTACATAATTTAAAAAAATATCCAAGCGAATTAGCAATTTCATTTAAGGATCATCAGGGCACCTGGCAAAATAAGTCATGGAGAGAATTTTATGATCTTGCCGAGGCTATCGCAAAAGCATTGATAGCAAATGGAATTCAAAAAGATGACAAAATAAGTATATACAGCTACAATAGAATCGAATGGAATGCCTCCTACATAGCATCCCAAATGATTAACAGCGTCGCTGTTGGAGTATACCATACATCTTCCTCAGAGGAGGTTGAATGGGTGGTAGGTAATTCTGAATCAAAAATTATATTTGTTGGTAACAATCCAAACGACAACGACGAAGAAGGGAAGATGCCAGTTTATAGGTTGCAAAAAATTCTAGATAGTTTAGAAAATTTGGAGCTTGTTATCTTACTAGATGGAGTTCCAAAAATAAAAGATGAGAAGGTTATTTCATGGGATGAGTTTTTACAATCAGGCGAAAGTGTCAACGTAGAGAAGATTGCAACAATAATAGAAAATATTAAGCTGGATGACACTTCATCATTGATATACACATCCGGAACAACGGGCAATCCCAAAGGGGTTGAGTTAACGCATAAAAATTGGTCATTTTTAATGGAAATTTTATCACTGCCGCTAAAATTTCATCAGGGAGAGAGAACGATATCCTGGCTGCCAGGTGCACATGTTTTCGGCCAGGCATTAGACAATCATTACTGGGTAAGAAGATCAATGCACAGTTATATTGTCGATAGCCCCTTAAATACTGTTGACATAGCAAAGGAGGTTAAGCCACATTTATTTTGTTCCGTTCCAAGAATATACGAAAAAGTTTACTCAAATTTTGTTGCTGCTATTGAGTCAAAAGCAATTCTTAAAATCGGGTTAAACATTCCAGTCATTTCAAATATTTTTAAGAAAAAATTGAAAGAAGCAGCGGGGTTTGGTGAGCTTAAATTTGCAATTTCAGGAGCAGCACCAATTAATCCTGATATTCTGACATTATTCCAGAAGATTGGGATACCTTTGTTTGAGGGATATGGTATGACGGAAAATACTGCCGGGGCAACTTTAAACTTTCATGGAAATAACAAAATTGGCACGGTTGGGAAAGCCCTGCCAAATACAGAAATTAAAATAGCAGAAGATGGTGAAGTCCTCATTAGAGGTGACCACGTTATGAAGGGGTACTATAATAATCAAAAAGCTACGTTGGAGACAATAGTAGATGGCTGGCTTCAAACAGGTGACGTAGGGATTATTGACTCGGATGGATTTTTAAGCATTACTGGAAGAAAAAAGGAGATCTATGTCAGTTCTGCAGGAAAAAATATAGCACCATTGGTAATTGAGGAGACAGTAAAATCGATTCCAATTGTATCCCAATGTTTTCTTGTGGGTGATGCCAAAAAATATTGCTCCGCACTCATAACCTTGGATGTAGGAGCAATACTCCGTGATGAGATTGGTATAGAGAGTACTGCTATACCTAAAGATCCAGTACAACAACTAAACATGCTTGTAGACAATGGTCACCAGCTGTCTGATTTTACTGATTCTGAAGAATTGCAATCAGACTTAGAAAAAGAGATAAATTTTATCAACAATAGATTCTCTGACCCTGAGCAAATAAAAAAATTCTCGGTGCTTCCTAGGGACTTTACAATTGATGATGGTGAATTAACTCCAACACTAAAGATCAGGCGCAAGCAGATTAATTCTAATTGGTCTGAAACAATTGATTCGCTGTACGAAGCTTAATTTTGGCAAAAGTCTCTTTTTTAGGTTGCGGTTCTTGGGGTGCTGCAATGGGTAATTTATTAGCAAGCAAGGGGATAGATGTCACCATGTGGCATAGAAACCCCAGCGTCACTTATCAGATGAATAGCTCGAGGCAGCACTATCTAGTGGACAATTTATTTTTTGCGGATAAAGTATCTTTTAATGATAGTGTTAAGCATGCTATATCCAATGCAAGCATAGTAGTACTTGCTTTGCCTAGTCAAAAAATAAGGAGCTTGATCAAAGATAATAAGTCATATTTCAGAAGCGATCAAATCATTGTCACGTTATCAAAAGGGATTGAGATGGATACTTTGATGACGGTAAGTGATATTATAAATGAGGTATTGAATAAGCTATCGCCAAAGGTAGTAGCACTATCAGGCCCCAGTCATGCAGAGGAGGTGGTTTTAGGTCACCCTACAGCACTCGTTGCTGCATCTGAGTGTGTCAAATCTGCAAAGACGGTTCAAAAACTTTTTGCAGCGGAGATGCTACGAACTTATTTAAATAAGGACATCAAGGGTGTTGAATTAGGAGGCGCTATGAAAAATGTGATTGCAATAGCCGCTGGGATGTGTGACGGGATTGGATACGGTGACAATTCCAAAGCAGCCTTGATGACAAGAGGAATGTCAGAAATATCTCAGCTTGGAAAAGCAATGGGTGCAAAAGAAAGAACATTTAGGGGCTTGAGCGGATATGGTGACTTGATTGTCACCTGCTTGAGCAAGCACAGNAGGAACAGAAAACTTGGACAGCTTATAGGGGAGGGTCAAAAACTTGATACAATAGTCAACGAAATGAAAATGATCGCAGAAGGTGTCTCTACTGCAAAATCTGTATATCAGCTAAGTGCTAAAAATAAAATCGAGATGCCGATTCATGAAAGTATATATAAAGTTTTGTTTGAAGGAAAAGATCCAAAAGATTCAGTATACGAACTTATGAATCGAAAATTGAGTGAGGAGAAACACTAATAGTAAAGTATTAATAATAATTTTGATTATTTAGTTTTGAATGATCTGCATAACATTCTGTAATAGTTATTGACAAATAAAAATGAGGACACTGTGCCTTTACAATTTAGGAGGTTAGTACAAATGAACATTTCGAAAGTAGCAGTTGAATTAGAGAAATTTATAATGGGAGAACGAAAGCCTAAAGATCATTGGAAGAAATATAGACTAAAAAGAAAGAAAAATAAGAAATCCTAACTTAGGAATTACTCATCTGATGATCTAATTTTTATTTTACTTCTCAAAATTTCCTTTTTCTCCCACTCTTCAAGAGAATCAGCCACATCCTTGCGAATAATTTTAGAGCCCTTTTTGTGTTTCTCATTATATGGACACATTAAACAGCCATTTCCACAGCACGCTCGCTGTTTAATTAAGAAGATTCTTGATAACATTAGTTTACCCAAAAAATTAACTGTGTTTTTATGTATAAAAACCTAAATATTTAAACATGAGCTTGGAGTTATTTTTGTTGATTGCCGCTTTCTTAGTTATACCGGCTGGCTTATTTTTCATCATGTGGAAGAATAAGAAATGATTGAGAAATACACATCAATTATTCTTGCTCTCCTTTTTCTCAATGGTAATTCTCTATCTTTTCCATATAAAGTTGTAAATAATCTTGTGGAGAAAAATGGCCAGTTCCATAAAAAAATTACAAAACAAAAAGTTACAGGAAACCTTTTCAGAGATTTTGATGTATCCATATCGCAAAGGGCGAAAGTTGGCTTGATTACCAAGGACGGCAAGGAGGGGAAATGGACTAGATGGTGGAAAAATGGAATCAAAAAAAGTGAAGGCTTCTACAAAAAAAATAAAAAAGTCGGATACTGGGTGGAGTGGAATCAGAGCGGTGTGAAATACTATGAAATTCTTTATGATGAAGGAAATATCATAACCATAAAAAATTATCAAAAACAAAACCTAGAATAAAAATGATACTAAAAAAATATAACCTCAATACAAATGCCTAAGCTAATAAAAGAACCAAAAGTCATCAACTCAGTAGGAACCAAGCCAAAAATGATAAAAGAATTTTTCGGTAGAGTCAGCGGCAATATTGGTGAAATTAGTATTGCTCAAATGCTTTCACCTAGAGGCTGGGAAGAACCTGGGCAAAGACCAGAATTTGCTGAATACACCGTCGTTATAAATGGGCAGCTCAAAGTTCAGACAAAGGACAAAAAAAATATAATAGTAGAATCAGGACAAGGAGTCCTCGTCGAAAAAGGGGAATGGGTTAAATATAGCACTCCAAATATGGATACTAGTTACTTCGCAGTTTGCATTCCCGCTTTTTCGAATGAGACAGTCAACCGTGACAGTTAAATAAAATATTCTAATACTAGGTTGTAAAAAGTGATATCAGCTGCTGGGTTTATTTAGTTTGAAAGGCTATATCTTCATAATTCTAAGCGCTCTATTTTTTAGCCTTATGACTGTATTTGTTAAGATAGCAGGTACTCAAATAAGTACTATGCAGATTATTTTTATTAGGGGCACGCTAACCCTAGTTTTTACGTATGCTATTCTATCAAGAAAGAAAATCAGTGTTTGGGGTACTAACAAAGGTTTATTGGTGGTTAGAGGCATTGCTGGTACCTCAGCATTATTCTTTTTTTATGAATCGATTCAAAGATTCGCCCTTTCAGAAGCTGTTGCAATACAATATTTACATCCAATCTTTGCAGTTATTTTAGCGTCAGCATTGATTTCCGAAAAAGCAGGTAAAATAATATACCTCTCAGTTATATTTGGGTTAATAGGTACATTTGTAATTTTAGAATTCCCATTGATACATAATTTCAATGCGATTAAGAACATTAATTTGTTTATAGCCCTTGCAGGCTCAGCTTTAACAGCCTTAGCCTATGTATTAGTACGTTGGTTGAGCAGGGAGGGAGAATCTCCCTTTGTAATAATGTTTTATTTTCCATTATTTACAGTTCCAGTTAGCTTTATGTTCACAATTAACAACTGGATTACCCCCGATCTAGGACTATGGATTCATTTAATTCTAATAGGCATATGTGCCCAAATTGCACAGTATTTTCTAACACACGGATATAAGCTTCTCCCTGCTGGAAAAGCATCTTTGACTGGTTATGTGCAAGTACCTTTATCAGTCTTAGCAGGTTATTTGTTTTTCAACGATAAAATAACATACAGTTACTTCATAGGATCTTGTATGATATTCACAGGTGTAATACTAATGGTTAAGGCAACCAACAATCCAAGCTATGATTAGAAAAAATCAAGATATTACTTTCTGGTTAAAAACAATTTTATTCTTTAAATCAAAGAGACTTTTCCCATTATCAGTAGCCTTTATTTTTTTACTCAAAGCTCCAAATAATTTTTTTTGGGCGTTGTAGGTATTTTTGAATTTTTTTCGGGGTTTGTGGACCATTGCATGATTGAAATCAATATAGGGCTCACAGACTTCAGCAATATCTATGTTATTTCCGTTTTGCATTTGAAGGACCCAGGCAGCGTGAATCGCCGCTCCTAATGCAGCGCCTTCACCCTCAATGTTAATTGTTTTACAATCAAAAATATCAGCAACAGCCTGACACCAAGATTTTGATTGTGAAAGCCCCCCAGTTAGATGAATAATATTAGGCTTTACAGGCAGTCTTTTATAGCCATTGTAGAGGTTATGTATAGTACCCTCAAGAATCCCCCTGGCGATGTTAACGTTATTTAGATCTCTTGGTTTAAAACCAAAATATGTGGCACATGCATTTGGAATATCTGGCGTCCTCTCACCCTCAAACCAAGGAATAATCATGTTACCATTATTACCGGGAACGCTTTCTGAAATCAAATCTTCGAAAATTTTGTGTGTGATTGTGTTTGATTCTAAAAATTCATTATAACTACCTGCCATATTAGATACGCATAGAAGTGGCAAATAATTGCCAGTACTGTCACAAAAACATGCTATCTCGCCTTCGGGATCAATATAGGGTTTTGACATATAAGTGTAAGCTGTTCCACTTGTGCCAAGGCTAATAGTCACTACCCCATTTTTCACATTTCCTGATCCAATCGCTCCATACATATTGTCCCCCGATCCTGCGTCTATGATACAATCTTCTGGAAAACCATATTTGGCTGTTAATTCGTAGCTAATCGTTCCGATTGGTTGGGTTGGTGGTTTAACGGGTGGCAGTTTTAATTTTAAATCGGTTGCAATAAAATTAACTAGTTTTTTTGACCAGCTCTTTGATACTGGGTTCCATATTCCAGTTCCAGATGCATCTCCGTATTCCATTGCAAATACCCCGCCTGTTAGATACCAGTTTACGAAGTTATGTGGGAGTAAAAAAATTGCGGTTTTTTTATAAATTTGACTTTCGTTTTTAACCAAACTTAGTATCTTGCTTGCAGTGTAGCCTGCTCTTTGCGTGTTTGCTACCTCATCGATCATTTTCTTTTTTCCACCAACAAAATCGGTTAATATTCTGCATTCTTTTTCAGTTGTATAATCGTTCCATAATTTGGCAGTTTTTCTTGATAGATTTCCATTTTCATCAACGCAAACAAGACCATGTTGCTGACCTGACACTGAAATGGCCTTTATATTTTTAATATCAATATCTTTGGATTTTGACATTCTTTCTAACAATAAATTGAGCGCATCAAGCCACATTATCGGGTCAGACTCTGCAGAACCTTTATGGTAATCTTTACTTACCGTGATACCATTTTTTGTACCATAGAGAGCAAGGTCTTCATCATAGTTTATTTTATCAACATAAACTTGAGATTTACCCTGCACGTCTAATACAACGACTTTTGCACCTTGCGTAGATACATCAATTCCTAAAATTAGTTTGTTCATCATTCTCCTGAAATTATACTTGGTTCCCTTAACTAAAAAATGTTCTGGAATAATTTTTGAGAATATAATCTAAAATTATAACACATTATTTTGCGATGATATTGTAAAACAATATATTATTTTATGATGCAAAATAATCTCAGTATAGTTTTTTTAGGGGTTAAATATGGAATCTTTTTCAAATTTTGACTGGTTTATACTTGGACTCTATTTTTTGGTTCTAATTGGAATTGTTTTCAAGGTTGTCCGAGCTGATCAAACATCCGTTGCAGGCTATTTTTTAGCAGGAAGGAACCTCGGATGGTTTGTTATAGGGGCATCTATATTTGCCTCAAACATTGGTTCTGAGCATGTTGTAGGGCTTGCAGGAACAGCAGCAAGCAGTGGAATGGTTATGGGCCATTACGAGCTACATTCGTGGATAATTTTATTACTTGGCTGGGTGTTTGTTCCTTTCTACATGAAAAGTAATGTTTTCACTATGCCAGAATTTCTCGAAAAAAGGTATTCCTCCCATTCAAGGTGGATATTATCTATTATTTCCTTGATCGGTTATATCTTAACGAAAGTCTCTGCAACTGTTTATGCTGGTGCTGTGGTTTTTCAAACATTGATGGGAGTTGAGTTTTGGTCTGGAGCCTTGATGATTGTTCTCCTTACTGGAGCCTACACAATTATTGGGGGTTTGAGAGCAGTTATATATACTGATGCGCTGCAGGCAATAGTATTAATCCTTGGCTCCCTTACAATATCCGTCATGGGTTTGATTAAAATTGGTGGGTGGAATAGTTTAGTTGCGAATGTGGGTTCTGATCATTTCAATATGTTTCTACCAGCTGACCATCCTCAGTATCCCTGGGTTGGCATGGTATTCGCTCCACCAATTATAGGAATCTGGTACTGGTGCACCGATCAATATATTGTACAGAGAGTATTAGCCGCAAAAGATCAAACACAAGCCCTTAGAGGTACCATATTTGGGGGGTACCTTAAAATTTTACCAATATTTTTATTTTTTATACCAGGGCTTATAGCGTACGCGATGCTGAATTCTGGTCAGCTCAATTATGACTCATCAGATCAAGCATTTCCAGCTTTGGTAAAAGAGTTATTACCCTCAGGAATGCGCGGTTTAGTCGCAGGAGGATTACTTGCGGCATTGATGAGCTCACTCTCTTCAGTGTTCAATTCCTGTTCCACATTATTCACAATGGATATCTATAGTAAAGTTCGTCCAGGAAGATCCGAAAAGGAGCTTATTAATGTAGGAAGAATAGCAACGGCAGTCGTGGTTCTTTCTGGTATCCTTTGGATACCGTTTATGAAAATAATATCAGGAGAGTTATATACGTACCTTCAAAGTGTTCAGGCTTATATAGCTCCTCCAATAGCGGCAGTATTTTTGATGGGAATATTTTGGCAAAGAATAAACCCGCAGGGAGCATTGGCATCTTTAGTTTGCGGATTTATAATTGGTATGGTAAGATTAATACTTGAGATAAATAAATCAAGTCTATCCGGTTTTTGGTTTTCCGTTGCAGATCTAAATTTTCTTTATTTTGCCATATACTTATTCCTATGCTGCGTTGCTTTAATGGTATTTGTTAGTTTACTGACAAAAGCCCAAGACCCTAAACAAATAGCGAATCTCACATTTGGCACAACAAGTGAAGTTAGTAATAATGAAATTGGCTTAAAGAAAAATAAAAAAGAACTCATACACTCTCTTGTAATAATTTCGATATTAGTAATGATAGTAATTTATTTTTCGCCACTTGGAATCGGTTAAAAAAAAAGGTTTATTAATGATTGATGGCAGTTTGATCGGAAAGAAAGAATATTTTCCCGGTATAAATAAGATTAAATACGAGGGACCAGATTCAAAAAATCCTCTTGTTTTTAAATTTTATGATGAAAAAAGAATTATCGCAGGAAAAAGTATGAAAGAACATTTCAGATTTTCTGTTGCCTATTGGCATACGTTTTGCGGTACTGGGTCAGACCCCTTCGGCTTAGGCACAAAGAATTTTCCTTGGGACTCATCAAATAACCCTATGCAAAATTCAATGGATCGATTGGATGCAGCCTTTGAATTTTTCACAAAACTTGGTGTACCATTTTATTGTTTCCATGATTTGGATATTGCCCCCCAAGGGCTTACAATATCTGAAACTCGTAGAAATTTAAAAAAGCTCATAAAACTGGCAAAAAAAAAGCAAAATGATTCAGGTGTTTCCTTGCTTTGGGGTACTGCAAACTTATTTTCCCATCCAAAATACATGAATGGAGCTGCAACCAATCCAGAATTTAAAGTTTTAGCTCATGCTGCCAACCAGGTAAAAAATGCTATTGATGCGACTATAGAACTAGGTGGCAAAAATTATGTATTCTGGGGTGGAAGGGAAGGTTACTATTCGCTGCTTAATACTAATATGAAACAAGAATATGATCAGCTTGGTAGATTTTTGAACATGGTAGCTGAGCATAAGCACAAAATTGGTTTTAAGGGTCTACTCCTCATTGAGCCGAAACCCCATGAGCCAACGAAACATCAATATGATTTTGACTCCGCTAATGTTTTCGCATTTCTTCAAAAATATGGTTTAGAAAAAGAATTCAAGCTAAATATCGAGCAAAATCACGCTATTTTAGCAAAACATTCTTTCGAGCACGAGATTGCATATGCACTTTCCAATGACATCTTTGGGAGTATTGATATTAACAGAGGAGATTACTTAGTAGGATGGGATACAGACCAATTCCCTAACAATGTAGAAGAATTAGTTTTGCCTTTTTACTATATTTTTAAAAATGGCGGTTTTTCCTCAGGAGGTCTTAACATGGATGCTAAGATTAGAAGACAATCAATAGATCCTGAGGATCTATTCTATGCACATATTGGCTCTATGGATA
>FUFK010039921.1_pt1 | contig 41728 bp, 42 predicted proteins | sample 1021851 | NCBI WGS metagenome assembly FUFK01 (sample SAMEA51879418, study PRJEB19060) | metagenome
GAGCATCCAATAAATGCACCACCTCTGAAACTATTTTTTAAGCTTAATTGGCCACTATCACAAAGTCTACATTTTCTATTTATATTTCCATCTTTATCTACTTCAAAAATTAATGATCCCAGACTTTCATTAAGTAAGTCTAGAACTTCTCTTGTTCTTTTTTCCTTAACATCTGTTACATTTAAATTAAAGTCTCTCCAAAATTCCTCTAAAACCTTAATCCAATTCTCTTTACCCGATGTTATGTCATCTAATTGATCTTCTAATTTTGCAGTAAAATCATAATCAACATATTTTGAAAATAATTTTTCTAAAAACGCAGATAGCAATTTTCCTCTATCTGTTGGAAAAAATCTTTTATTTTCTATATCAGCATATCCTCTATTTGAAATAACAGAAATGATACTAGCATAAGTAGACGGTCTACCAATTCCTAATTCTTCAAGTTTTTTAACAAGACTAGCTTCAGAATATCTTGGTGGGGGTTGAGTAAAGTGTTGTTCATCATTAAAATCTTTATAAGATATTTCTCCTTTACTTACATCTGGTAAAATATTTTCCTCATCTTTATTTCCATCTAAATTTGAAACTTTTAAAAAACCATCAAACTTTAAAGTGGAGCCACTTGCTTTAAATATATTTTTTTCATCATCAGATGAGATAGTAATAGTTTTTCTATCAAATTTTGCAGATTCCATTTGTGAGGACAGGGATCTTGACCAAATTAAATTATACAATTTATATTGATCTGTACTTAGATATTTTTTCATATCATCTGGAACTCTACTTATCTCTGTTGGCCTAATTGCTTCATGGGCCTCTTGAGCATTTTTTGCTTTTTTTCCTGAATAATTTAATGGTGATGGTGGCAAATAATCATTTCCGTAGTTCTGAGTAATGAAATCTCTAAATGAGGTAACAGCATCCTTTGAGATATTTGTACCATCCGTTCTCATATATGTAATTAAACCAACTGTTTCACCATCTATATCTATACCTTGATACAATCTTTGTGCAATTTGCATTGTTCTTGATGCCCCAAACCCTAATTTACTAGATGAAGTTTGTTGTAAAGTTGAAGTAGTAAATGGACCAGATGGGTTTCGAGTGTATGTTTTAGAAGTTATATCACTAATTTTATATTTTTTGTTTTTTATTAATTCTACTCCTGAATTAACTTCCACTTTATTTTTAAATGAAAACTTTTCAATTTTTTTTCCATCAAGTTGATTAATATTTGTATTTATTATTAAATTATCTTTTGTTAAAAAATTTACATTTAGTGTCCAAAACTCTTTAGGTTGAAATACCTCTATTTCATGCTCTCTCTCTGTAAGCAATCTAAGTGCTACAGACTGAACTCTTCCTGCGGATTTTGATCCAGGTAGCTTTGTCCATAAAATAGGTGATATATTAAAACCTACTAGATAATCTAAAGCACGTCTTGCCATGTAAGCATCAACAAGTTCATTCTCAATATTTCTAGGATTATCTATCCCATTTGTTACAGCNTTTTTAGTGATTTCGTTGAAGACTACTCTTTCAACTTTTTTGTCTTTCAGNAGTTTTTTTTCATCTAAAAATTCTTTNACATGCCANGCTATTGCTTCACCNTCACGATCNGGNTCNGTAGCAAGNATAATTTTGTCNGAATTCTTGGCTGTATCAGTNATTTCTTTTAAATATTTTTTAGAAAAACTGTCAACTTCCCAAATCATNTTAAANGAATTNTCTGGATCAACNGAACCATTNTTTGATGGNAAATCTCTNATNTGACCATAGCTAGCTAAAACTGTNTAATCTGCACCAAGATATTTATTTATAGTTTTAGCTTTTGCAGGACTTTCAACAATTACAAGATTCATTATTGTTGAAACTACTTATAACTACTTAACTGTCAAATTAATAAATTTTACTCTTTGTTTCTTCTTTGTTTATTAATCTTTTTATATTTTCTCTATGTGTATAAAAAATTAATACAAACATAATGGTAAAAAAAATAAAATTACCATTACCTAAAATTAATATGTAAATTGGTATTGAGATTGATGCAATTAAGGAAGATAGGGAAGAATATTTAGATATAATAAAGGTTAAAACCCAAATAATCCCAAATATTAATGCATAATAAATATTTATTGAAATTAGTATTCCCACAAATGTTGCAACACCCTTACCTCCATCAAATTTTAACCAAACTGGAAATAAATGACCTAAAAAAGCACAAAGTGCTGAAATAAAAATTAAATCAGGATAATAAAGCTTTACATAAATAACAGGTATAACAGCTTTTAAAATATCTAGTATTAGGGTTAAATATCCTAATCTTTTATTTCCTGTTCTTAAAACATTTGTTGCTCCTATATTTCCAGACCCCACATCTCTTATATCTTTTTTAAGAAATATTTTTGTAAATATGTATCCAAAAGGAATTGAACCAAATAAATAAGATATTAAAGCTGTAATTATATAATCCATTATTCAGCTTTAAATAATTCTTCTCCATTAACAAAAGTATTCATTACTTTACCTTGCAATTTTTTATCTTCTATTGGAGTATTTTTTGATTTTGATATTAATTTTTCTTTTCTCACTACCCATGGTTTGTTTATGTCTACAATACAAAAGTCAGCATCATTACCTATTGATAAATTACCTTTGTTAATTTTAAGTATTTTTGCAGGACTAGATGTTAAAGCCTTTATAATAGTTTCTAAATTTACTGANCCATTGTGATATAACTCTAAACTTAAAGGTAATAAAGTTTCGATACCTGATGCACCNGTTTCTGCTTGTGCAAAAGTTAATCTTTTATTTTCCTCGTCTTCAGGTTTATGATCTGATACTATTACATCAATCGTTTCATCAACCAACCCTTGAACTAGAGCATTTCTATCATCTTCGGTTCTTAAAGGTGGAGACAACTTTAAAAATGTTTTGAAATCACCAATATCATTTTCGTTTAAAGATAAATTATTAATTGAAACACCGCAGCTAAAATTAACTTTTTTCTTTCTCTCTCTAATTATTTCAACTGAACTCGCTGATGAAATTTGTGATATATGATATCTACAATTGTTATACTCTAATAAAGTTAAATCTCTTTCTAAGATTAACAATTCTGCACTTACAGGAATTCCCTGCAAACCAAGTTTTGTAGCAATTATGCCATCATTAATCATTCCATCTTTTGATAACTCTGCATCTTCTGCATGTTGTATAATTAAAGAATTTAAATCTGAGGCTGAATTCATAATTCTATTCATTATTCTTGGGTTTTGAATAGTTTTAATTCCATCTGTAAATCCAATAATCCCTTTTCCTTGCAATAACCCAAATTCAGTCATGTTCTCTCCCTCTGTATTTACAGTTAATGCAGCAGTTGGAAAAATATTTATTTTAGATTTATCTCTTCCTCTTCTTCTAAGAAAATCAACAATCGAAACATTATCAATCACTGGATTTGTGTTAGGCATTGTTACAACGGATGTCACTCCACCTGATAAAGCAGCTTCGCTTAATGTTCTAAAATTTTCTTTATATTCAAAACCAGGCTCACCAACAAATACACGCATATCTACCAAACCAGGAAATATATGCTTACCTTTTAAATCGATTACTTTTTCTCGAGATGGAATATTATTAGTATTTACTTTTTTACCAACACCTTCAATTTTTCCATTTTCGTCAATTATTAATCCACCTGTCTCATTTAATGAATTATACGGATCAATTATATTTGCATTTATAAAGTATTTTTTTTTCATTTATTCACAAAATATCTTTAAGCAAGCCATTCTTACTGCTACTCCTAATTCAACTTGTTCTTTAATTACACTTTTATTAATATCGTCTGCTAAGTTTGTATCAATTTCAATTCCTCTGTTCATTGGACCCGGGTGCATTATAAGCGCATCTTCTTTAGCAAATTTTATTTTGTCTGGTGTTAAACCGTAATATTCATAGTATTCTCTGTTAGAAGATAGAAAAGAACTTGTCATTCTTTCATTCTGAAGTCTTAACATCATCACTATGTCACAGTCTTTAACCCCTTTTTTCATATCTGAAAAAATATTGACACCAAATCTTTCTATTTCATTTGGCATAAGATTAGTTGGAGCTACTATATTTACTTCAGCACCTAACATGTTTAGTAAATAAATATTTGATCTTGCTACTCTTGAATGAAGAATATCTCCACATATAGCTATTTTAAGACCTTCTATTTTTTTTCTTCTATTTATTATAGTTAACGCATCTAGTAGAGCTTGAGTAGGGTGTTCTCTTCGTCCATCTCCTGCATTTAGAACTGCACAATTAACTTTTTGAGATAACAAATTACAAGCACCTGAATCTTGATGCCTTATAACGATGATATCTGGATGCATTGCATTTAATGTCATTGCTGTATCTATTAGAGTTTCACCTTTTTTTATAGCAGAGTTTGTAATATTCATTGACATTACATCTGCACCTAATCTTTTTCCTGCTAATTCAAAAGAACTTTGAGTCCTGGTCGAAGGTTCAAAAAATAAATTTATTTGCGTTTTACCTTTTAAAATATCAAGCTTTTTGTTTTTGCTTTTGTTTAACTCAATGAATTTTGAGGCTTCATTCAAAATTATATTTACATCATTGACTGATAAGTCTTGAATACCTAACAAATGTTTTTGAGAAATTTTAATAGCTTTTTTAGATTTAATTGCCATTAAAATTAACTCTATAACTATATAGAGTTAACTATGCAAGCATTAATTCTGTAAATAATCTAGGGCTCCTTGTAAAATAAATGCTGCAGCAAATTTATCTATATCTTTCTCTCTTTTGCTAACGTTTATATCTAATTCACTGGACAAATTAAAAGCTCCAACTGTAGATAATCTTTCATCCCATAGACAAACAGGAATGTTAATTTTATCTGCAAGATTGATTGCTATGTCTTTAGCTGATTGTGATGATTTTCCATATGAACCATCCATATTTATTGGATTCCCAACTATTATACCTTTGACATCGTTCTCCTTGATTATACTCTTAATATCTTCAATTAATTTAGAAGACTTTATTTTTTCTAAAGTTTTATAAGGNGTAGCAATTTTTTGATTGCCATCGCTTATTGCAATTCCAATCCTTTTTGAACCCAAATCTATACCTATAATTCTTGATCCATCTGATACTTTTGATTTGAATTCATTAATTGTGATCATATTGTATATTTTTAACTTAAGTGGTAGTTTGCGACAATATTTTTTACCATATGACTATAGATCTTAAAACTGTAAAACACATATCAAAATTAGCTAGAATCTCACTAGATGAGAAAAAAGCAGAAAAACTAGCAACTGATATGAATTCAATATTTGAATTTATTGAAAAATTAAATGAATTAAATACAGATAATGTTGAACCATTAACTTCTATAGCTGAAACAACGTTAAGATTTAGAGATGATAAAATAACTAGTGAAAATATAAGAGAAAAAATATTAAAAAATTCACCAGAAAAAAATGATGATTTTTTTGTTGTACCGAAAGTTGTTGAGTAATGTCTGAAATAACATCTTTAACACTTTATGAATTAATTAAAAATATTAAAGAGAAAAAAATATCTTCAAATGAAGCTGCAAAATCTTTTGTTGATAGAGCTGAAAAGTCAAAAAAAATAAATGCATATGTAACTGAAAATTTTGAAAATTGTCTTAAACTTTCAAAAGAGTTTGATGATAAACCAAATTTTGATTTAAAACTTCCAGGCATTCCAATTGCTGTAAAAGATCTCTTTTGCACAAATGAAGTAAGAACAACAGCTGGAAGCAATATCTTAAATAATTTTGTACCNACCTATGAATCTACTGTAACACAAAATATATGGAACGAAGGAGGCATATTGCTTGGCAAACTTAATTGTGATGAATTTGCAATGGGATCATCTAATGAAACAAGTTTTTTTGGCAATGTTCAAAACCCAATCGCAGAAGATTTAGTTCCTGGTGGATCATCTGGTGGTTCTTCAGCGGCTTTAGCAGCTAATTTAACACCTGTAACAATAGGCACTGACACTGGTGGATCTATTAGGCAACCTGCCTCCTTCACTGGTACAGTAGGACTAAAACCTACTTATGGCAGCTGTTCAAGATATGGAATTGTTGCTTTTGCATCATCTCTAGATCAAGCAGGTCCAATGAGCAAAGATGTCAAAGATAGCTCCATTCTTTTAGAGGTGATCTCATCATTTGATAAAAAAGATTCAACCTCAATTGATTTTAAAAGAAATAATTATTCATCAGAGCTAACTAGAAATATTAAAGGTTTAAAAATCGGTATTCCAAAAGAATATAGAGTTGATGGGATGCCAGACGAAATTGAGAAACTTTGGAAAAAAGGTATTGAGTATGCAAAAGATTGTGGAGCAGAAATAATTGACATTTCATTACCTCATACTAGCTATGCTTTACCAACTTATTATATTGTAGCGCCAGCTGAAGCATCATCTAATTTAGCAAGATATGATGGTGTTAAATATGGTCTAAGATCTTCCGGGAAAAATTTAATTGATATGTATGAAAAAACTAGATCAGAGGGATTTGGTGAAGAAGTAAAGAGAAGGGTAATGATTGGCACCTATGTTTTATCTTCTGGATATTATGATGCTTACTATCTTAAAGCTCAAAAAGTTAGACAATTAATTAAACAAGATTTTGACCAAGCTTATAATAAAGTAGATGCTATTTTGACACCTTCAACACCTAGTTCTGCATTTAAAATAGGAGAAAAATCTAATGATCCAGTTTCAATGTATTTAAATGATATATTTACTGTTCCAGTAAACCTTGCAGGTTTACCTGGAATTTCAATACCTGCAGGTGTAGATAAAAATAATTATCCATTGGGTTTACAAATAATAGGTAAACCGTTTGATGAACAAACAGTTTTAAATATTGCTTATTCAATGGAGGAAAAAATCAATTATAAAAATAATATAACTGATTGGTGGATGAAATAATGTCTAAAAATAATTCGGAATATTTAATTGAAAGAAATGATAATGTTTATGAAGTTGTTATAGGACTTGAAGTTCATGCTCAAGTAACATCAAATTCAAAACTTTTTTCATCTTCTTCTACAAAATTTGGTGCTGAACCTAATACTCAAGTAAGCTTAGTTGATGCAGCTTTTCCAGGCATGCTTCCAGTAATTAATGAATTTTGTGTTAAACAAGCTATAAAAACTGGTATTGGTTTAAAAGCTAAGATCAATAATAAGTCTGTTTTTGATAGAAAGAATTATTTTTATGCAGATTTACCTCAGGGTTATCAAATTTCACAATATAAATACCCAATCGTGGGTGAGGGTAATGTTATTTTGGATATGCCTGAAGGTCAAAAACAGGTTGGAATAGAAAGATTACATTTAGAGCAGGATGCAGGTAAAAGTATTCATGATATTGATCCTAGTAATACACTAGTTGATCTTAATAGATCAGGTGTAGCTTTAATGGAGATTGTTAGTAAGCCTGATCTAAGATCACCAGATGAAGTGAATGCTTATATAAAAAAACTTAGATCTATTATGAGATATTTAGGAACTTGCGATGGGAACATGCAAGAGGGATCCTTAAGAGCTGATGTTAATGTGTCTGTAAGAATAAAAGGCTCAACAGATTTAGGAACAAGATGTGAAATAAAAAATGTTAATTCTATCAAATTCATGCAAATGGCAATTATTTATGAAGCAAATAGACAAGTCGATTTAATAGAAGAAGGTNAAGAAATAGATCAAGAAACAAGNCTTTTTGANACAAAAAAAAATGAAACAAGNTCAATGAGGTCNAAAGAAGATGCTCATGATTATAGATACTTTCCAGATCCAGATTTACTTCCATTAGAAGTTACGGATGAATTTATTGATNAANTAAAATCTGAAATCCCTGAATTACCAGATGANAAAAAGAAAAGNTTTATTGATGANTTTAAANTNTCNCCTTATGANGCAACNATANTGGTCTCTGATATNGATACAGCTAAATATTTTGAAGAAGTTGTNGCCAAAATGGGTAAAAACCGTGANATGAAACTAGCCGTAAATTGGATTACAGGAGAATTATTTGCAGTTTTAAATGAAAAAAATATTGAAATTGCTCAAAGTCCAATAAGTGCAAAAAATTTGGCAAAATTGATTAATTTAATTAAAAATGGAACAATCTCAGGAAAAATTGCTAAGACAATATTTGAGTTAATGTTAGATGGTGACATAGACCCTCAAATAATTGTTGAGGAAAAAGGGTTAAAGCAAGAAAGTGATCCAAAAGCATTAGAGGCATTAATTGATAAAATAATCAATGATAACAGAGAAAAAGCTATTGAGTATAAACAAGGAAAAGAAAAGCTATTTGGCTTCTTTGTTGGACAGGCAATGAAAGCTTCTGGTGGAAAAGCTAACCCTCAATTAATTAATGAAATATTAAAGAAGAAACTTTAATTTAACTAAACCTATAGTCATTATATAATTAAGATAGATGGGAAAGAATATTGAAATTTCTGAAAAAATCGAAAAATATATTAATAATTTTAGTTTTAAACTAAACTCAGTTCAAAAAGAAATCATAGATTATAATAATACCCTTGGAAATGAAAAAAGAATGCAAGTAGCAATATCTCAATGTCATTTTCTCCATTTAATAATAAAAATATCTAATATAAAAAATGTGCTTGAGATTGGAACTTTTACTGGTTTAAGTGCACTTTCTATTGCCCTTGCACTTCCTGATGATGGAAAACTTACAGCACTTGATAAAGACAAAGAGACAAACAAGATCGCAGTAAGTTTTTTTAAGAAAGCTAATCAAGATAAAAAAATTCAAACGATTGTAAAACCTGCGCTAGATAGTTTAGATGAATTAAAAAAACAAAAATATGATATGGTTTTTATTGATGCNGATAAGCTNAACTATAAAGAATATTATGAAAAATCANTNAANATNATNAANAAAGGTGGTTTNATCATNATTGATAATGTTTTATGGCATGGTGAAGTNGNAGATGANGATAANATGGATAAATTTACATTAAATATNAGAGAATTAAATGAGNATGTNTCAANTGATAAAAGNGTAGAACAAATAATTATCCCATTNGGAGATGGAATGACTGTTTGTAGNGTTTTATAATGTTTAATATTTTTGGTTTTTATAAATTTAAAAAANTTAATAATCTNAAAAAATTNAAAAANANNTTAGANANTAATCTNAAAGANTATGNAATTAGNGGNACAATAATNATTTCANCNGANGGTGTNAATGGAACAATTTCAGNNAAAAANAATAACCTTTTAAAATTNAATAAACTTNTAAAAAAAATATTATCTATNAAAAAATTTAATTCAGAAAATAATTCTAATAGTAAATTTAATCCATTTCATAAACTTAAAATTAAAATCAAAAAGGAAGTTGTTCCAATGGGTTTTAAAGTTAGAAACTACAATTATCCTAAGAACAACCTAAATCCAAGAGAATGGAATAAAATAATTAAAAAAAAGGATACAGTTTTGATAGATGCACGGAAATCTTTTGAGTATGATGTGGGTACTTTTAAAAAATCATTAAATCCAAATATAGAAAACTTTCGTCAATTTCCTAAATATTTAAATCAATTTAAAAATAGTGAAAATATAGCAATGTTTTGTACAGGTGGTATCAGATGTGAAAAAGCAAATATTTATTTGAAAAAAAAAGGATTTAAAAATGTATATGTTTTAAAAGGTGGAATTATTAACTATCTGGATAATATTAAAAAAAAAAATAGTCAATGGAACGGCGAATGTTTTGTTTTTGATAATAGAGTTTCAATAAAACATGGTTTAAAGCAGGGAAGTCATTCAATTTGCAGTGGTTGCAGAAAACCTCTTTCTATCAAAGAAAAAAAATCTTCTAAATATTTAGAAGGAATTCATTGTCCAAAATGTCACGATTATTTAACTGATGATCAAAAATCAAGATTTGCAATGAGACAAAAGCAAATAATACTTGCAAAAAAAACTGGCAAGAGACATATCTTTAAAAAAGAATATTAATTAAATTATAATTTTTATGGATTTGCTTAAAGAAAATATACCTTTACTTGTTAGAAAACTTGCAATACCTGCAAGTGTAGGTACACTTTTTCAAACCTTATACAATATTGTTGATACATTTTATTCAGGACTAATCTCGCCTGAAGCACTTTCTGCGCTTAGTAAATCATTTCCAATATATTTTATTATTGTAGCAACATCAATTGGAGTAACAGTTGCGGGAACTTCCTTAATAGGGAATAGTATTGGAGAAAAAAATGAAAAAAATGTCTCTTATTATTTTACCCATATTATTATTTATGGACTGATCATATCAGTTTTTATTACATGTATAGGTTTATATTTTGCCGAAAAGGTTTTTAACATAATGGGTTCGAATGAAGAAATTACAAATTTAGGGCTTCAATATACAAATATTATGTTTTATGGATCATTTCTTTTTTTCTTTGTTGTATCACTTAACTCTTTATTACATGCAGAAGGAGATACAAAAACATACAGAAATGTCTTGGTTTTAAGTTTTCTACTAAATATAATTTTAAATCCTATACTAATATTTGGTTTTCTATTCATTCCTCCTTTGGGTATGATGGGTATAGGTCTATCTACAATTATAGCCCAATTTATAGCTTTTGCGATTATTCTATATAAAGTCTTACAAAATCCTAGAGTAAAAAAAATTAACAAGGAATTTTTTAAAATTAAAATAACATTTTTAAAAAATATATTTTTTCAATCAATGCCAATATCAATTGCTATATGTGGATATGCAGTTGCTGCTACGTTTATATTTACTTATGTTGGTCAAACTAGTGAATTGGCAGTAGCTGGCTATGGTGCAGCTACGAGAATAGAACAGGTTGTTTTACTTCCTATATTAGGAATAAATACTGCAATTATCTCAATTATAGCTCAAAATTATGGTGCAAATCATTTCGATAGAGTGAAAGAGACTTATTTTATATCTATCAAATATGGCCTTTTATTAATGTTTTTCTCTGGAATATTTGTTTATTTCACAGCAGATATAATACCAAGGCTTTTCTCTAATGATGAAACTGTTTTAGAATATGGACGTAGATACTTAAAAATTGCAGCATTTATTTTACCCGCATATCCAATTTTCTTTTTATCAAACGGTTTTTTTATGGGATTAAAAAAATCTAATTATGCAATGATAAATAATATGTTGCGAAATGTTCTTGTTCCAATATGTGTTTTTTACTTAGCCAAATATCTATCTGCAGATTTTGATAGTTTTTTCTGGTTGTGGTTTATTTTTCAGTGGACGCTTTCGATACTATTATTTAGTTATGTGAGTTATTATATAAAAAAAAAATTAGATAAACCTAGCGCTATCCTTAATCCACAACCATAAATCTTCAGAGAATGATCTTCTCACAAAAAGATTAATTTCGTTTATTTCTGCATGATGAATAATTACATCTGTATGATTGAGCAATGTTTGAGTTACAGAATTTTTAGTATTTTTAAAATTATTGAAGTTAAAAGGAGATCCTGATGAAAGTAAATCAAAAGTCTTTTTACCNTTTATATTAATACATATCCATTGATTAGAAACATCAACTATTGAGCCAAAATTTAATTTAGAAATTTCATTATAAAGATCATTATAAACATTATTATTCTCTTCATTAAAATATACTAACCATTCATCTGGACTTAGCCATAGAGCATTAAATTGTTGATTTGACGAACCTGTATTTGGTTCTACTGGTAGGATGATCGATAAAATCTTTCCTGCTTTTGTAAAAAATTCCTTTTTTTTCCCCCGAATATTTATTTTTTTAATTGGTTCAGATAACTTTAATTCTAGGTCATCTAATGATTTTTTTTCAAAGTTAGGATATTCTATATTAAGCATTGATCCTCTTATTTTCTTTATCAAAAAAAATAAAATCTGAAACTGTTACATTGATATTTTTATTTTCCATAGGAACAAAAAGTTTTTGACCTTTCATTTTTTTTCCACCTTTAACTACTGCTAGTGCAATCGATTTATTTAAATTAGGGCTAAAATAGCTTGACGTTACATGTCCAATCATTTCAACAGGTTTCTTATCTAATTCAGAAACTATCTGAGCACCTTCTTCTAATATTTCATTAGGGTCATCCGTAAGCAATCCAACAAGCTGTTTTCTATCCTCTCTTATTGTATCACTTCTATAAAGTGATCTTTTACCTATAAAGTCATATTTTTTTTTACTAACTATCCAATCCATCTGAAGATCAATTGGAGTCATAGTTCCATCTGTATCCTGACCAACAATAATAAATCCCTTTTCAGCCCTTAATAAATGCATTGTTTCTGTTCCATAAGGAGTAATATTGTATTCTTCTCCTGCTGCGATGCAGCTTTCCCATAATGATTTACCATATTTCGATTCAATGTTAATTTCATAACTAAGCTCTCCTGTGAAGCTTATTCTCATTATTCTACATTTAATTTTGTCAATTATTGCGTCTTGGTAAGACATGTGAGGAAAGGTCTCATCACTAAAATCTTTATTTGGAAATAATTTTTTCAATATTTTTTTTGAATTTGGACCACAAATACTTGCTGTAGAATAGTGATCTGTAACAGAGGTTAAGTAAACATCTAACTCTGGCCATTCAGTTTGTAAATAATCTTCAAGTTTAGAAAGTACATTCGCTGCACCTCCAGTTGTTGTGGTCATTAAATAATGATTTTCACCTAGCCTTGTGGTTACACCATCATCATAAACCATACCATCTTCATTTAACATTAAACCATAACGACATTTTCCAATTCCTAATTTAGACCAAGAATTTGTATAAATTCTGTTTAAAAATTCAGAAGCATCAGATCCTTGAATATCTATTTTTCCTAATGTCGAAGCATCTAAAATTCCAGCACTATTTCTTGCAGCTTTACTTTCTCTTTGAACTGCTTCATGAAGATTTTCATTATTAATTGGGTAGTACCATGGCCTCTTCCATTGTCCAACATTTTCAAACTTTGCATCTTTTTGAATGTGCCATTCATGAATTGAGGTTTTTCTCTCAACATCAAAAAATTTTCCAACACTTCTTCCCACTATTGCTCCAAAAGTTAATGGTGTAAATGGTGGTCTAAATGTAGTTGTCCCCAATGTGCCCATTTTAACTCCAGCGGTATCAGCAATAATTCCCAAAGCGTGCATATTCGACAATTTACCTTGATCTGTAGCCATACCAGTTGTCGTATATCTCTTAACATGTTCTATAGATTTAAAACCTTCTCTAAGTGCTAACTTTATATCTTTTGCTGTTGAATCATTTTGAAAATCTATAAAAGATTTAGTTTTGCTCTCTGAAATAGTATTTGGTAACAACCATATATTTTTTTTCTCTGACTCTTTTGAACATAAAACTGAAATTTTATCAAAATCATCTTCATTAATGCTTAAAAATTTTTTAACTTTATTATTTGTATTTTTAACTATTTCTTCTAATTCAAAATCACCGTAACATGATCCGACATTAATATGATTTTCACTTTTTTCACTTGGAACAAACACTTGATCTATTTCTCTAAAATCTAATTTTCCTCCTGATTGTGTATGCATATGCACCATAGGTGTCCAGCCTCCGCTTATTGCTAAACAATCACACAGTATCTTTTTTTTATTTCCAGTAACATTCGATCCATCTTCTGATAAATTCATAATTTCTATGGATTTTATCTTTTTGTAGCCAAAAGTATTTACTACTGTAGAGTCCCAATATATTTTAATTCCTAACTCTTCAGCATTTTTAACAATTATTGATGAAGATTTTTTTCTAATATCGACAATCTTTACTGATATACCTTTTTCAAATAACGATACGGCAGTTTCGTAAGCACTATCATTGTTAGTAAAAATAATATTATTTAATCCACTGGATACACCGTAAAAATCTAAATATTTTTTAACAGAATTAGCAAGTATAATTCCTGGTCTATCATTGTTGTTGAATACAAGAGGTCTTTCTATTGCTCCTGCAGCAACAATTACTTTATCTGCTCTTATTTTCCATAATCTCTGTCTTATACTGCCATTTTTTTTATTCAAAGGTAAATGATCTGATACATTTTCTTTGGCTAAAAGGTAATTGTAACTATGAAAAGCAGCCAAACTTGTTCTTGTTTTTATTGTTAAATTATCTAGTTTTTCTAATTCTGATATTTCATCCATTAACCATTCATTTGATTTTTTATTATCAATGATAAAATTTTTATTATTTTGATAAATTGTGGATCCACCAAGTATATTTTTATCTTCAATCAATATTGTCTTTAGATTATTTTTTGCTGCTATTTTAGCTGATATAATTCCTGAAATCCCACCACCTATAACTAATACATCACAATGCTCATGTTTGTGGTCATATATATCTGGATCCGGTTGTGTAGGTGATTTACCAAGGCCTGCAGACATTCTTATTAATGGCTCATAAATTTTTTTCCAAAAACTTTTAGGCCACATAAAAGTTTTATAATAAAAACCTGCTGGTATAAATGGAGATATTAAATTATTAATTCCACCTATATCAAAGTTAAGACTTGGCCAACAATTTTGACTAGATGCACTCAACCCATCATAAAGTTCTATTTCTGTAGCTCTTACATTCGGTTCTGTTAAATCAGTATTATTATTTATTTGACATATTGCATTTGGCTCCTCTGGCCCACAAGACATTATTCCTCTTGGACGATGATACTTAAAACTTCTACCAACTAAATGAATTCCATTTGAAAGAAGTGCGGAGGCTAGGGTATCACCTTCAAACCCATGATATGTTTTACCATCAAAAGTAAAAGAAACAGTTTTTGTCTGATCAACAAATCTTGTTTTACTTATTCTATATTTTGTCATCTAAATTACAGGAGGCTTTTCACCCATTTTATAAACTGCATGTATTTTGTCATTTGATGTGTCCCTAACCATATTAAACCATTTTCTACATCCATGAGCATGATTCCATCTTTCAAACTGAATACCTTTAATATTTTTTCTCATAAATAAATATTCTGCCCATTCATCATCACTTAGCTCAGTAGGTTGTTTGGGTCTTACAATGTGTGCTTCTCCACCACATGAAAACTCACTTTGGTCTCTTTCTCCACAATATGGGCAATTTATTATAAACATTAGTGTGCCACAGCAGCTGCACCATGTTCATCAACAAGATCTCCACTTACAAATCTATTTAGATTAAATGCTGCATTTAGTTTATGTGGCTCATCATTAGCAATTGTGTGAGCAAATAAATCACCAGATCCAGGAGTTGCTTTAAAACCTCCTGTACCCCAACCACAGTTAAAATAAAGTCCTTTTATATTAGTTTTGCTAATTATGGGACTTGCATCTGGGCAAATGTCAACAATACCACCCCATTGTCTTAACATTTTCATTCTACTAAAAATAGGGTACAGCTCTAATATAGCTTTTAAGGTACCTTCTACTACATCATGACTTCCTCTTTGTGTATAAGATATGTAAGCATCTGTTCCAGCTCCAATAACTAATTCACCTTTATCAGATTGACTAACATAAGCATGGACAGCATTAGACATTACTACTGTATCTATTATTGGCTTAACTGGTTCTGATACCAATGCTTGTAATGGTTTGCTCTCAAGTGGTAATTTTAAGCCTGCCATATTTGCAATCACACTTGAGTGGCCTGCTGCAACAACACCAATTTTTTTTGTTTTGATAAATCCTTTTGTAGTTTCGAGACCTTCAACTTGATCTCCATTTCTTTTTATTCCTTTAACTTCACAGTTTTGAATTATGTCCACCCCCATTGCATCTGCACCTCTTGCATAACCCCATGCAACAGCATCATGTCTTGCAGTTCCAGCTCTTCTTTGTAAAGTTCCGCCAAGTACAGGATATCTTATATCTGGAGAAGTATTTATTATTGGACAAAATTCCTTTACTTGTTTTGTGTCTAACCAAACAGCATCAATTCCATTTAATCTATTTGCATGAGTTCTTCTTTTTAAATCTCTAACATCTTGAAGGTTATGTGCTAAATTCATAACTCCACGTTGACTAAACATTATATTATAATTTAATTCTTGTGATAAATTTTCCCAAATTTTTAAAGCATGGTCATACAATCCAGCGCTTGCATCCCATAAATAATTTGATCTTATGATTGTTGTATTTCTCCCAGTATTACCACCACCAATCCAACCTTTTTCTAAAACAGCAATATTTTTCATATTATGTTTTTTTGCAAGATAGTAAGCTGTGGCTAATCCATGCCCACCACCTCCGACAATTACTGCATCATATTCTTTTTTAGGCTCAGGATTNCCCCAAGCTTGATTCCAATTTTCATGCTGCGAAAAAGCATTTTTTATAAGCGAAAAAATAGAGTATTTGTTTTTCATATTTGCAAGAAATTACTTGATTAATATTGAATATTCAATGATTTCAAGTTACACATGTATCAACGGAAGAGTGGGTGAGTTGGCTTAAACCAGCAGTTTGCTAAATTGCCGAAGGAGCAATCCTTCCAAGGGTTCGAATCCCTTCTCTTCCGCCATTTAATACAGGTTCTGATTTTTAAAGAAATCTTTTAAGTAAATTGGCTTTTGAGACAAAATGTACCTGTAAACGTTGTAATTTTCTAAAACTCTTTGTACGTAATTTCTTGTCTCTTTAAACTTAATAAGCTCAACCCAATCAACATAGTCAATCTGTTTTTTTTGAGGATCCTTATTAATTTTTTTCCAATACTTTACTCTCTTAGGACCAGCATTGTAAGCGGCAGTAGCAAAAGGGTAGGATCCTTTATACTGATTGATTAAACCAGCAATATAATGAGATCCTAAATTAATATTATATTCGGGGTCAGTCGTTAATTTAGACTTCGAATATCCTAACTTAGCTTGTTTTGATACAGTCTTAGCTGTATAAGGCATCAGTTGCATTAATCCTTGAGCTCCAACTCTACTCCTAGCAGAGGTATCAAATTCACTTTCTTGTCTGATAATAGATAATATCAATGCTGGATCAGGAATTTTTCTTCCACCAACAAACTTTGGCACACTCATTATTGGATAATTAAATTGGTTGTGAAATCTTTTTTGATATGAGGCAATTTTAGAAACTTGTATAGCAAAATCAAACCGCGATATATCAGATGCTAATTTAGCAGCTAAAGCCTCACTACCTTTTTCTACATTATCATTTGCTAAAAACCTTAAGATATGTTTTGTGTATTTGTCTTTATTTAAATAATCAAGCAAATCTACAATTGCGACTAGTTTTTTTGAATAAAACTCTTGTTCATAATCATCTTCTATAAACATTAATTTATCTAATTCAAATTTCTCTTGAGGTTTCACTTTCATGTGAGAGAGTTGACCATAATATGTTGTTAAATATTTCGATCCTTCAAAGAACCATTTATTTGAGTTTTCTTTATTACCAATTTTTTCATAAGTTTTACCCAACCAATAAGCACCCCTAGACAAGCTTATTGGATAGCTAACGTTATTGTAAAAATTTAAAAAATGCTTTTCTGCTTTTTGTGCATCGTTTAAAAAACTAAGTGCTATCCATCCACTCATCCACTCGGCTTCAGCATAGTCTGCACCTTCTGCCATTGCGTGATTCGAAACAATTTTATACGCCGTTTTATATTTTTTTTTATAAATCAAAGATCTTCCAATTATTGACCTTTCTTTCCACCATTTATCTGGTCTTACTAAATATTCATCAGTATTTTTTATTTTATTAAGAATTTCTAGTGAACTATCTACACGTCCTTTTTTTCTTCTCCATTTTAATCGATCATAATTTAAACCGGCGTCATTCTTAAAGTTTTTTGGTACTTTTTTAATCGCTTCGTCAACTCCATATCCTCTACTTATTAATATTTGCCTTGCTGTATAAAGTAATTGATACTCACTAGGCAGATATCTAATAACTCTTTTAAGGTCCCAATGTTTTCCTTCCCAAGCATAATAATCTGCTCTATTTATATAATCAGAGGTATCTAAAATATTTTTAAATTTTTTTCTGAAATATTTTAAATTATTTGTATTTAGATCTGCATTTATAAAACCTTCTTTTATTAATTTTATCCCATCAGCAGACTGTCCTGTTTTAATTAAACTTTCTCCTAACATCATTTTACCATAGCCACTTAATGGTTCATTATTTTGAAACCAATTAATTATTTCTGTAGGAGAATGGTTTTGTAAATTTATTTTGTGTTCTGCAAGATATTTAATTCGATCAAACCTTGGATAATCTTTAACTCTTTCGATAAATGTTTTNTAATCAGAAAATGTTGCTTTGTTTCCTGATGTAAGAAGATGTCTCCACTCTATGAAATCATATATTGATTGAGCCCTTGCTTTTTTTGCAGTATTTTTTGCATCTTTCCAATTAGATTTTTCCATAAATCTAATTGCTTGTTTTGCAAATTCAAAATCTCTTTCACTGTAATATCTTGTTTTTTTAACAGTTCTTAATGTTTGTTTTTTTACAATAAGTGGCTTTTTTGGAGGTAACAGAATTCCAAAGATCTCTTTAGGTAAATCTTTATCATCTTTTAAACTTTGTTTTTCATTAAATGTTCCAGGTTTAAGGGGAGGTACTATTATCAGACTTTTAATCGCAGGTTTTTTCTTAGGTATTATTATTTCATTCGAATATGATGATTGAAAAAAGCTTAAAAAAAATATAGTTGTTAATAGTAATTTAGATTTTCTAAAAATCATTTTTTAATAACTTATGATATAAATATTTATGTTTAAAGGTTCAAATGTAGCTTTAGTAACACCATTTAAAGGCGATAGCCTTGATGAGGAAACTTATATAAAAATTATTAATTTTCATTTAGAAAATGGAACAAATGGACTCGTGCCAGCAGGTACAACTGGTGAGTCTCCAACTCTTTCACACAGAGAACATGAGAAAGTTATAGAGCTATGCATACAAGAAGCTAAAGGAAAAATTCCTGTAATTGCAGGCACCGGATCAAATTCTACTACAGAAGCTATATCACTCACAGAGCACGCTGAAAAAGCTGGAGCAGACGGGGCCTTGATAGTGACGCCTTATTATAACAAACCCACTCAGGAGGGCTTATATCAGCATTACAAGGCTATAAATGACAAATGTGGAATACCCATAATAATTTATAATATTCCTGGCAGATCAGTTATTGATATGACAGTAGATACAATGGCAAGATTATTTGAGCTTAAGAACATTGTTGGTGTTAAAGATGCAACTGGCGATTTGAATAGAGTGGATGAGACTTTCAAAAAAATTGGTAATGAATTTATCCAACTAACAGGTGAGGATGGTCTTGCTTATGAATATAATAAAAGAGGTGGCGTAGGGTGTATTTCTGTAACAGCCAACATAGCTCCTAAAATGTGTTCTGATATGCAAAAATTTTCAAAATCACAGAATAACGAGGAGCAAAAAAAGGCTGAAGAGATAGATAAAAAACTTCAACCTGTTCATAAATCTTTGTTTATTGAGAGCAATCCATCACCAGTTAAATACGCAGCTAAATTGATAGGTCTATGTGATGATAATGTGAGATTACCTTTGGTAACAGTTTTAGATGAAACTAAAGCTGAGGTTAAAAAAGCTCTTATATCTGCCGAATTAATTAATGAATAAAAAAACCACTCCTGGTTTAAAAATTATTACAATTAATAGAAAGGCATCTTTTAATTATTTTTTTAAAGAGATATTTGAAGCAGGTATAGTTTTAAAAGGTTCTGAAATAAAATCAGTAAGATCAGGTAAAATTAATATAGCAGATTCTTATGCTGTTGATAAAGATGGAGAAATTTTTTTGATTAATTCTCATATACCTATTTATAAACAAGCTAGTTATTCAAATCATAACCCTTACTCTGAAAGAAAACTTTTATTAAATAAAAAAGAAATTAATAAAATTATCGGTAGAATTCATGAAGATGGTTTGACTATTGTGCCAATAAAAATGTATTTCAAAAAAGGCAAAGCAAAATTAGAGATCGCAGTAGCCAAAGGTAAAAAACAATTTGATAAAAGACTGACAAAAAAAACAAGAGATTGGAACCGTGAAAAAGCAAGATATATTAGAAAATCAAGTTAATTTAGTATATCTGGCGCTAGGTTCTAATCTAGGAGATAAGAAAACTAATCTAAATAACAGTATAGATTTAATCCAAAAAGAGGGTATTTTTATAAAGAAAAGATCAAAATTTTATATCACAAAATCATGGCCAAATGAAAATTTTCCAAACTTTATTAACGCCATCGTACTGATTGAGACAAAATTTAATATAACTGAATTATTTTTAAAAATTAAAAAAATTGAAAAAAAATTGGGAAGAATAAAGTCAAAAAGAAATCATCCAAGAATATGTGATATTGATATAGTCGATTATAATGGTGAAATAATACATAGAAAACTTGGAAATCATAAACTTAATACTCCGCATAAAAGAATGCATAATAGAAATTTTGTTCTGTTTCCTTTATATGAATTAGATAAAGATTGGGTACACCCTAAACTTAATAAAAATATAGTCATTTTAATGTCAAAATTAACCTCAGATCAGTTATTGGGTATTAAAATTGCTCAATAAAATGATATAAATAGTAATGCTTAAATCTGAAGAATTAATTAATAAGGTAAAAAATTATAACAAGTTTCTTAATCCAGAAACTTTATCAAAAGCCTATGATTTTGCTTTAAAGGCCCATGAAAAACAAAAAAGAGATGAGGGCTCACCTTATATTGTTCACCCAATAGCAGTTGCAAATATTTTAACTGAGTTAAAGCTAGACAGTGCAACTATAGCTACTGGTTTACTTCATGATACAATAGAAGATACTCATGCAACTTATAATACAATAGAAACAGAATTTGGAAAAGAGGTTGCTGATTTAGTTGATGGTGTTACAAAAATTTCTGAATTTGAAAATCAAGCAATATCAAATTCCAAAGCAGAAAATTTTAGAAAATTAATATTAGCAACATCAAAAGACATCCGAGTTTTACTAGTGAAACTCGCTGATAGACTACACAATATGCGTACCATTAAAGTTGTTGATAAAGAAAAACAAATTAGAAAAGCAAAAGAAACAATGGAAATTTATGCGCCACTTGCAGATAGGATGGGCATGCATCGTATAAGAGATGAATTAGAAGATCTTTCTTTTGAAGTTTTAAATGAAGATGCAAGAAAATTGATAAAAGACAGATTAGATAAAATTAAAGAAAATAATCTAATTAACTTTAATAATATTTCTGATGAGTTTTTTGAAATACTTAAAAACAAAAATATAGAACCAAAAATAGTTGGAAGAGAGAAAACTCCTTTTTCAATTTGGAGAAAAATCCAAAAAAAAAGAACTTCTCTTGAACAAATAACAGACATTATTGGGTTTAGAATTATTTTAGATAATATTGAGGATTGTTATAAAGCTTTAGGAATTTTCCATAGTAAATGGAATTGTATACCAGGTAAATTTAAAGATTATATTTCATCACCAAAAATAAATAAATATCAATCATTACACACAGCTATTATTGGACCAAATAAAAGACCAATTGAAATCCAATTAAGAACAAAGCAAATGCACGAGTTCGCAGAAAGAGGCATTGCCTCACACTGGAAATATAAATCATCAGAAAAATTTAATTCACTGACTTGGAAGGAGTATGATTGGTTAGCTGATTTAGTTGAAATTATTGATAAAAACGAGAACCCTGATGATTCTTACGAATATACAAAACTTCAAATGTTTCAAGAAAACGCCTTTTGTTTCACACCAAAAGGATCAATTATTAAACTGCCTAAAAATGCTACACCAATAGATTTTGCCTATGCGGTCCATACTCAAATCGGAGATGCTGCTGTTGGTTGCGAAATAAATGGAAATGAAAGCGCTTTGCAATCTATATTAAGAAACGGGGATGTGGTTAAGATTATCACCTCTAAAAAAGCCTCCCCCTCATTACATTGGTTAACTAGCACCAAAACAGGGAAAGCTCGTGCTGCAATTAGACGTTATTGGCAGTACCGTGAAAACACCAAACCGATTAAGGAAAAAAAATATAATACTACACTTTGGATATCTCTACCTGATGAACCTGGAAAAATGGGCGATGTAACAACCATGATCGGTGAAAACTTTGTTAATATTTCAAGTGTAGAAATGGTAGAAAAACTCAATGGAAGGATTAATTTCAAATTTAATTTAATCATACATGACCTTAAGAACTTTACAAAATTGATAAGTGAACTAAAACAAAAAGAATATAAATTTAAAATTATAAGACACAAAAATAAAAAATATGCTTTCTTTAAAAAACTCTTTAGCAGTTTTAAGAAAAACTAATGCTTTGTTAGATGGACATTTTATTTTGTCATCTGGACTACACTCACCTTCTTATGTACAATGTGCAAAGTTACTAAGCTTACCGAATAAATCTGAAAAATTTACTAAATCTTTAGCAAGTAAAATAAAAAAAACATTTAAAAATATTGATTTAATTCTTTCACCAGCAATGGGTGGCATTGTAATTGGTTATGAAATCGGAAGAGTTTTAAAAAAAGAAACAATTTTTTGTGAGCGTGTTGAGGGAAATTTTAAGTTAAGAAGAGGTTTTTATATAAAAAAAAAATCAAGAGTTTTAATTATTGAAGATGTTATAACTACAGGAAAATCAAGTTTAGAGTGCGCTAAATTAATAAAAAAATCTGGTGCAATTTTATTAGGATTTGCATGTCTAATTGACAGATCTAATAAGCAAACTTTAAAAATAAAAAGGAAAAAAATTATCTCACAAGTAAAATTAAAAATTCCAACTTTTAAAGAAAAAAATATTCCAGAAAGTCTAAAAAAAATTCCAATTACCAAACCTGGAAGTAGATTTTTAAAATGAAAAAGAGGTTAGGGGTTAACATAGATCATGTTGCTACATTGAGAAATGCTAGAGGTGAAAAACATCCTGATCCTTATACTGTAGCTTTAGATGTTTTAAAGGCTGGTGCAGACTCCATCACTGTACATTTAAGAGAGGACAGGAGGCATATTAAAGATATAGATTTAAAAATCCTATCATCAAATAAATTAATTCCTGTTAATTTGGAAATAGCTTCAGATTTAAAAATGGTCAAAATAGCACTTAAATATAAACCTTCTTTCATTTGTCTTGTCCCTGAAAAAAGAAATGAAATTACGACAGAAGGAGGATTAAATTTAAAAAAAAATAAAGATAAAATCAAAAAAATATTAGAAATTTTTAACAGAAATAATATTAGAACTAGCTTATTTATAAATCCATCTCTTCAAGATATAAAATTATCAAAAACTCTAGGAAGTAAATGTATAGAGATACATACAGGTAAGATTTCTAATCAAATAAAGTGGAAAAAAAAATACTCCAGAGAATTAAATAAAATTAAAAAATGTGCCATTTATGCAAAAAATATAGGTTTAGAGGTTCATGCTGGACATGGTATGGACTATAAGACAACAAAAATACTAAATAAGATAAAAGAAATTAAGGAATTTAACATAGGCCATTTTATAATTGGAGAGTCTGTCTCTAATGGCATTTCAAAAGTAGTTAAACAATTTATTAAATTATTAAAATAATGAATATAATTGGAAATGGTGTTGATATTATTAAAAATAGTAGAATAAATAATTCATTAAAAATTAAAGGTTTTTTAAATAGAATTTTTACAGAAAAAGAAATNCAACAGGGAAAAAAATTAAAAAATAAAATTAATTTTTATGCAAAAAGATTTGCTGCAAAAGAGGCATTTGTTAAAGCAATTGGAACCGGCTTTAGATCAGACATAAATTTTATAGATATTGAAATTAAGAATTACAAAAATGGAAAGCCATATATTTCATTATCAAAAAAATTAAACAATTTTTTGCAAAAAAAATTTAAAATACGAAAATATAAAGTTTTTTTATCTCTTTCTGATGAAAAAGATTATTCAATAGCGTTTGTTGTTATAGATAAAAAAATATGAAAAAAGTAATAATTGAAAATCTTAAAACTATAATTTATGCACTTATCATTGCAGTTCTAATCAGATCTATTTTGTTGCAACCTTTCTATATACCTTCATCGTCAATGGAACCAAATTTATTAGTTGGAGATAGACTTTTTGTAACTAAATTCACATATGGTTATAGCAAGCATTCTTTCCCTTTTAGCCCACCTATATTTGAAAATCGTATTTTTGCTCATAATCCTAAAAGAGGCGACGTTGCTGTATTTAAAACTCCGGCTGATAATAGAACCGATTATATAAAGCGTGTTATCGGTTTACCAGGTGACACAATTCAGTTTATTAATGGTGATCTTTACCTTAATGGAAATCAAATTTTAAAAACAATTAAATCAAAAAATATCACTAATTATTGTGGCAAATCAAAAATTAAAGTTAACACATTTGAAGAGAAACTTCCAAACGGTAAAGTTTATTTGGCATCATATAGAACAGATATTACTTTTGCTAACACTGATAAATATCTAGTTCCAAAAGATCATTTATTTTTCTTAGGAGATAATAGAGATTGCTCAAAAGATAGTAGATTTTTATCTGAAGTTGGATATGTNCATAAAAATAATCTTGTNGGTAAAGCTCAAATATTATTTTTTTCATCAGATCCATTTGTAGGAAGTATTGCTAAATTTTGGAATTGGAATGAAATATTAAGGTTAAGTCGATTTTTTAAATTTATTGATTAATTATGAGCACTCTTAAAAGACTTCAAAAAAAAATCAAAATAGATTTCAAAAATGAACAAATACTTTTACAAGCTATTACTCATAAAAGTTTTGATACAATTAATAATTATGAAAATCTTGAATTTTTAGGTGATAGAGTTCTAGGGCTTGTTGTTTCAAAAAAATTATATGAACTCTATCCAAATGAAAAAGTAGGCTCATTAGATAAAAAATTAGCATCTTTAGTCAATAAAAATAAATGTCTAGAAATTGGAAATTTATTAAATCTTAAAGAATTTGTCATAACAGGCAATTCTAAGTCTGGTAAAAACATAGTTGAAAATAAAATAGTCTCTGATTGTTGTGAGGCATTAATTGGAGCAATTTATTTAGACAAAGGATTTGAAGTGTCTAAAAGTTTTATTCTTAAACTATGGAAAAATTTAATTAATGATGCGGAAACCACCTTTGTTGACGCTAAAACACAACTTCAAGAATACTCATTAAAAAACTATAAATTATTGCCTATCTATAAATTAATCTCTAATACAGGACCAAGACATAAACCAAATTTTAAAGTTGGGGTTAAACTTAAAAATAGTACATATGTCTACTCAATAGGATCTTCAAAGAAAAATGCTGAGCAATCTGCAGCTTCTGAACTTCTAAAAAGAATTTATAAAAAATGAATTGGCAAGATAAAGGATATTTGTTGTCTTTAAACAAATACAATGAAAATTCATCAATCGCTGAATTCTATACTGAAAATAATGGAAAAATAGTTGGTGTCATTTTTGGTTCCACATCAAAAAAAATAAAGAGTTATTTATTGATAGGTAATAAATTTCACATAAATTCAAAACTAAGAGAGGATGGTAGGCTTGGATATCTAAAGGTTGAAATAGATGAAATTAAAACACCTGTTTATTTAGAGAATAAAAAAAAATTATTTTGTATTATCTATTGCATGAATTTGATTAAAATTCTTACAGCTGAAAATGAGAATAATATTGAAATATATAATCTTTTAGAAAAATTATTCAAAATAATTGAACTTGATAATTGGCTTGTTGAATTTTTGTATTTAGAGCTAAATATATTAAAGTCTATTGGATACGATATTAACTTTAAAGATTATGTGGTTGATAGAAGTATTAATGGCCAAATAAAATATATTGTAGATTCAAGTCAAAAAATCATACCTAATTTTCTAATAGATAAAAACATCAGTCCTGAAAATTTAAAAGATATATATAGTGGCTTTTCGATTGTTGGAGATTTTTTGGATAAAACAATTATCAAACCTAATAACAAGAACTATCCTTCTTCAAGGAATGATTTTGTTAATTTGTTGAAATAATTAAAGATCAATTTGATCTGCAAAATAAGTTACAATACTGTTTGCTCCAGCTCTTTTAAATGAAATAAGAGACTCTTTTATTGAGGCTTTATCTATTAATTTTTGATTAATTCCATACATAATTAAACTGTATTCACCAGAAACCTGATATGCAAATACTGGTATTTTGAAATTATCTTTTACTCTCTTAATTATATCAAGATAGGGCATACCAGGCTTAACCATAACCATATCAGCACCTTCTCTTATATCTAATGAAACTTCTCTCAATGACTCATCTGAATTTCTAAAATCCATTTGGTATGTTTTTTTATCACCTTTTAATAATTTTTTTGATCCAACAGCGTCTCTAAATGGTCCATAAAAGCTAGATGAAAACTTAACCGCATATGATAATATTTGCACATCATTTAAATTTTCTTTATCTAAAGCTGATCGAATTTTTCCAATTCTGCCATCCATCATATCTGAAGGCGCGATTACATCGCATCCTATTTTAGCTTGTAGCACTGCTTGTTTGGTAAGTATTTCTAAAGTTTTATCATTAATAATAATTTTTTTCTTTAATAATCCATCATGGCCATGAGAAGTGTAAGGATCTAGGGCCACATCACACATAATACCAATTTTATTCTTAAATCTCTTTTTAATGAACTTTATACTTCTACAAACTAAATTGTCTGGATTCAAAGCCTCTGTACCATTTTCATCCTTTTTTTTTGAACTTATGTGAGGAAACAAAGCAACCATAGGTATACCTTTTTTTATTGCTTTACCTACAACTGTATTTAGTTTGTCTATACTATACCTAAATACATTTGGCATAGATTTTATTGATTCTTTTTTATTTTTTCCTTCAATTAAGAAAATTGGCAATATCAAATCACTATAAGATAAAGAACTTTCTTGGACTAATTTTCTAGACCAAGCATATTTTCTTGATCTTCTAAGCCTTAAATTTGGGTATTTACCTGTAATCATATTGTATTTTATTATGCGACAAAATCTATTATACAAATATATATATAAATGAGTAGAAAACAATCTTCATGATAGACAATAAAGACAAAATCGTAAACTTAAATTTACATAATCAGACTGATAGAGTTTTAGATTTTAGTGATTTTCAAAAACAAACTATACAGTTCGATATTGATAAGCTTCAAGATGCATATAACCAAATCATTAAAATTAAAAAATTTGATGATGGCGGCGGTGTAACTAACTTTGGTGCAATTTCTTTAACACAAATACCAGGTGACCCAGACTCAATTAAAGGCAGTAAAGCACGTGGTGTTTATTGGACTAAACCAGATAAATCTGGGAAAGAAGTTTCAAGAGATGTTGATATAGATGAGTCTAAATATAGTGAATTCATAAGAGATTATGAAAATACTTATTTTAAAGAAGTTTATGATGTTCTTTCATCAAAATATAAATTAGGCAGAGTAAGAATTTTATTAAAAGAACCAAGATCAACATTGAGCTGGCATAGAGATCCAGAACCTAGATTGCATATACCAATTATAACAAATCCAGGATGCTTAATGGTNATTGATAATGTAGCCAAACATATGCCTGCTGATGGATCTGTCTGGGTTACTAACAATACAAAATATCATAATGCATTTAATGGTGGTGAAGAAAATAGAATACACCTTGTTGCTTGTGTTTTAGATTATAAATTTAATTAATTTGAAAAAAATCTATATTGCATCTGATCACGCTGGATTTAACTTAAAAGAAAGTATTAAAAAAAAATTTTCATCAAAATTTGAATTTTTTGATTTAGGTCCAAAGAATTCAAAAAAATCAGTAAATTATCCAGATTATGCTCATAAATTATCAAAAAAGATNAAAAAAAAGAATGTTGGCATTTTAGTATGTGGTTCGGGTATGGGTATGGCAATGACTGCTAATAAGCACAAAAATATAAGAGCGGCATTATGTTATTCGGTAAAAAACGCTAAATTATCTAGATTGCATAATGATGCAAATGTTATTACATTAGGAGAAAGGTTGATTAGTAAAAATTTAGCCTTTAAATGTATAAATACATTCTTAAATACTAAGTTTGAGGGTGGAAGGCACTTAAAAAGAGTTAATAAAATATAAATTTATGTCTAGTGAAACAAAATATTTAAACAGTGAGTACAAAGATTTTTTTGAAAAAAGCTTATTAGATAGCGATCCAGAAATTTATAAAGCTATTAATGATGAGTTGGTAAGACAACAAAATCATATAGAATTAATTGCATCTGAAAATATCGTATCTCAAGCAGTTCTTGAAGCTCAAGGATCAGTATTAACAAATAAATATGCCGAAGGTTATCCTGGTAAAAGATACTATAATGGTTGTGAACATGTGGATGTAGCTGAACAATTAGCTATAGATAGACTTAAAGAATTATTTAATTGTAAATTTGCTAACGCTCAACCTCACTCAGGGGCACAGGCAAATGGTGCTGTGTTTTTGGCTTTGTTAAAACCTGGTGATACTTTTATGGGAATGAGTTTGAATTCAGGTGGACATATTACACATGGTTTAAAAATTTCTATGTCAGGTAAATGGTTTAATGCAATTGGATATGAAGTTGATAAAGAATCTGAACTTATTGATTATGACAATGTTGAAAAACTTGCGCTTGAACACAAACCTAAACTTATAATTGCTGGTGGAAGTGCTTATTCGAGAGTGATTGACTTTAAAAGATTTAGAGAAATTGCTGATAAAGTTGGAGCATACCTAATGGTTGATATGGCGCATTTTTCAGGTTTGGTTGCTGGTAAAGGTTATCCTAATCCATGTGATTATGCACATGTAGTTACATCAACAACCCACAAAGTATTTAGAAGTGCAAGAGGTGGAATTATATTAACTAATCACGAGGATTTATCTAAAAAATTTAATACAGCTGTTTTCCCTGGATACCAAGGAGGACCATTAATGCATATTATAGCTGCTAAAGCTGTTGGATTTAAAGAAGCATTAAAACCTGAATTTAAAGATTATATAAAGACTGTTTTAGCAAATGCAAAAATTTTAGCTGAAACATTAAAAAACAATGGTTTTAAAATTTATTCAGGTGGAACTGATACACACTTGATGTTAGTTGACTTAAGACCTTTTAATGTAAAAGGTAACGTCGCAGCAGAAAGTCTTTCTAGAGCTAATATTACATGTAATAAAAATGGTATTCCATTTGACAGTGAAAGCCCAATGATAACTTCTGGAATAAGACTTGGATCGCAGGCTGCTACAACAAGAGGTTTTGGATTAAAAGAATTTCAGATAGTAGGTGATTTAATAACAAAAACAATAAAAGGATTGGCAGAAAATCCTGAAGATAACTCTAAAATAGAGGATGAAGTAAGAAAAGAAGTTGTTAGCCTATGTTCAAATTTTCCTATATATAAGCACTTAGGTTAGCTTAAGCTTATGATATGTCCTATATGTAAAAAAGGCGACACATCTGTTGTCGACTCAAGACCTACAGAAGATGGTACAACTATTAGAAGAAGAAGACTTTGTACATGTGGACAAAGATTTACTACTTTTGAAAGAGTACAATTTAGAGAATTAACTGTAATTAAAAAGAACGGAAGAAAGTCAACTTTTGATAGGGAAAAACTTTCAAAATCTATCTATGTTGCTTTGAAGAAAAGACCTATTGATACAGAAACAACTGAAAAATTTATTTCAAAAATAAGCAGATCACTTGAGGAATTAGGTCAAAGTGAAATATTATCAAATACAATCGGTACAATGGTCATGGAGGGACTAAAAGAACTAGACCCTGTAGCATATGTCCGATTTGCATCAGTCTATAGAAACTTCAGAGAAGAAAAAGACTTTGTTCAATTTGTGGATAGAATTGATGTCTTTAAAAAAAGATAATTATAAATCATCAGATAAAAAAATTATGAACCTTGCTATAAATTTAGCAGAGAATAATAAGTATTTAACTGGTACGAATCCATCAGTTGGATGTGTAATTGTTAAAAATAATGAAATCTTATCTTTTGCAACTACTAATAATGGTGGAAGACCACATGCAGAAAGCATTGCTTTAAATAAAAATAGATATAATAAAGGAACATCGCTTTACTCGACACTTGAGCCATGTTCTCATCACGGGGTAACACCTCCTTGCACAAATGCAATAATAAAAAATAAAGTTAAGAGAGTGTATTACTCAATTGAAGATAAAGATTTACGTACATTTAATAAGACTAAAAATATTTTAAAGTCTAAAAAAATAGTAGCGATATCAGGACTTCAAAAACAAAAAGTTAAGAAACTTTATAAAGAATATAATTATATAAGATCTAACAAAGCCCCTTATGTAATTGGAAAAATTGCAAGCTCATCAAATTTGAATATTTTAAGAAACAATTCTTTTATAACAAATGAACATTCGAGAAGAGTTTCACATATTTTAAGATTTCAAAATCATGCAATATTAACTTCTCACAAAACAATTAATAAAGATAACCCTAAACTTAATTGTAGATTGAATGGATTAGAGAATTATTCACCTACTGTAGTTGTAATAGATAAGAATTTAAAAATAAAAATTAACTCTTACGTGATTAAAAATTCAACAAAAAGCAAATTAATTATATTTCACTGTTCTGAAAATATTTCTAAAATTAAGTTTCTAAAAAATAGAGGTGTTAAACTTATTTATCAAAAACTAGAAAATAAGACTAACTTTAACCTTAGAAAAGTAACACAAACACTTTATACACTTGGTTTACACAGGATTTTGATAGAAACCGGTAAGGATTTAATGACTAATTTCCTTAATGCAAATTTATTAAATGAATTCTATTTTTTTAAAAGCGACAAAATAATCTCTAATGGAGATAAAATTAATATATCTTCATTCGTAAAAATGATTAATAAAAACTACAAAAATAAAAAAAAAATAAATACATATTTAGATAAAGATATACTCACTCACTATTATTAAAATGTTTAATGGAATTATATTTAATAAAGGCATAATTAACAGTGTCAAAAGAAGAGCAAAGGGGGTTAATTTATTTATTAAATCTTCATTGAAAGTTTCTAAAAAAAATCTTGGAATTTCAATTTCTTGTGATGGAGTTTGTCTTACTTTAATTTCCTATAAAAATAAGACTTTAGAATTTTATCTATCAAATGAAACCTTGGCTAAATCAAAATTTAGAAATATTAAAATTGGAGATGAAATTAATTTAGAAAAACCCTTAAAATTTGGTGATAATATTTCAGGACATATTTGCCAAGGTCATGTTGATACAGTTTGTTCTGTAAAAAGTATTAAGAAAGTTGATAAATCAAATATTTTTGAATTTAAAATAACACAATCTTTTAAGAGACAATTAGTAGAAAAAGCTTCTATACTAATAAATGGTGTATCACTAACGATATCAAAAATAAAAAAGAATTCTTTTGAAATATGGATTATACCTCACACATTAAAATTAACCAACTTAATCACTCTTAAAAAAAATGATTTGGTCAATGTTGAGATTGATATTATGTCAAAATATGTAAAGAAATTTATTAATGAAAAAAAGTAATTTTAGCTCAATAGAAAGTATCATTAAGACAGTCAAAAAAGATGGAATGTTTATCCTTGTTGACGATGAAAGCAAACATGAAGAAATGGAAAATGAAGGTGATTTAGTAATTTCCACATCAGCTGTTAATCCTAATCATATTAATTTCATGGCTAAACATGCGAGAGGATTAATTTGTTTAGCAATGGATAATACACAATCAAAAAAAATTGGATTAACTTTAGCTTCACCAATAAATCAATCGAGAAGCAAAACTGCTTTTACTTATTCCATAGAAGCTAAAAAAGGTGTTACAACAGGTATATCAGCTTATGATCGTGCTAGAACAATTAAAGCTGCATCAAATAAAAACGCAAAAAAAAATGATATTGTATCACCAGGCCATGTATTTCCAGTGATAGCCAGAGATGGCGGTGTTCTTGTTAGAGCAGGGCACACAGAAGCTTCAGTTGATATATCAAAACTTGCTAAAAAAAATAATTCAGCAGTTATTTGTGAAATCATGGCAGATGATGGAAAAATGGCTACAGGTAAAACATTATTTAATTTTGCTAAAAAACATAAACTAAAAATAGGCAAGATCGAAGATTTAATTGCTTACAGGTTAAAAAGAGAAAAACTTATTAAATTAAAAAAAACGTCTTCAATAATTGTTCAAAAACAAAAATTTAAAATAAAAGTATTTGAAAATGTACTCGATGGGTCAGAAAACTTTGCTCTGATAAAAGGAACATTAAAGAAAGGAGTTGTCCCAAGATTAAGAGTAATATCATCTAATGTAGTTCAAAATTATTTAATTAATCAAAAACTGCCGAATTCATTTGATAAAACGATTTCATATTTCAAAAAATATAATAATTGTGTTCTTGTTTTTATAAGAGACCCTAATTTAAAATCAGTAACTCAAACGCTTAAACAGTATAAAAGCAAAACCTTTTATAAAAAAGGTCATGACAAATTGATTAGAAACTATGGTATAGGAGCTCAAATTATTAAATCTCTAAACATTAAAAATATGATACTTGTTACTAGATCTAAAAAAAAAGTGATAGGTTTAGAAGGTTACGGAATAACAATTAAAAAACAGGAAATTATAACGTGAAAAAAAAAATTCTAATTGTTGTAGCAAATTATTATGAAAATATTGCTAACTCTTTATTAAAAAGTGCTAAAAATAAAATTAAAAATAAATGTAGTATAAAGGTAATTAATGTACCTGGTGCATTTGAAATACCTGTAACAATATCAAAAAATTTAGCTAAATTTAATGGATTCATTGCTTTAGGATGTGTTATTAAAGGTCAAACGCCTCATTTTGATTTCATATCAAAAGCCACTACTGATGCATTGATGACATTAACAGTTACATCTAAGAAACCTGTAGGAAACGGAGTAATTACTTGTTTAAACAAAAAACAAGCTATTGCACGTGGCAGGAAAGGCTCAGAGGCTGCAGAGGCAGTTTTATCGGTTCTATCTCAATAAATTATGACAGTTCAATTTTCACCACAAAGAAATCCTAGAGTAATAATTATACAAAAGCTTTATGGAAAACTTTTTAATAACGAGGAAAATATAACTTTTCCTAAACACAGATTTAAAAAATTTATAAAAGATATTGTTAATGGTACCTTAGAGAGAGAAGAGTTAATAAATATAGAAATTAATAATCATTTGGAGCAAGATTTAAAAATTAAAAATATGGATAAAGTTTTTCAAATTATAATTAAAAGTGCAATTTTTGAATTCTTGTATAAACCAAATACTTCAATCAAAATTATTATTAATGAATATTTAAAAGCATCAAACTTTTTTATTGATGATTCACAGACTAAATATTTAAATGCGTTATTAGATAAAATTTCAAAAAAAATTAGAATAAGCAATGAATGAATTTGCTTTAATACAAAAATACTTCAAAAAATTAACTTATAACAACCCTTCAGCTTTATCTCTAAATGATGATGTTTTTTTTGATAAAAAACATAACGTTGTTGTTTCAACTGATACATATGTAGAGGGTATTCATTTTTTAAATTTTAAAAATCCATATTTAGTAATTAAAAAAATAGTAAGATCTTCTATATCAGATCTGTATTGCAAAAGTGTAACACCAAAATTTATTTTTATATGTGCTAGTGGAAATAATAATTCATTCTCACAAAAAAATCTTAATTTTATTTCTAAAAGTCTTAAAGAAGAACAAAAGAAATATGGTATTAAATTATCAGGTGGAGACACTACAAAGTCAAAAAAAACAATCTTTACAATAATGTCATTGGGTTATTCAAAAAAAATAGTTCAAAGAAATAAATGTATGGATGGTGATGATATATATGTAACTGGTAATATTGGTGATAGCTTTTTAGGATTACAAATCTTAAAAAAAAAAATTTTTTTAAATAGAAAAGAAAATAGCTATTTTATTAATAAATACTATCTACCTGACTTGCCTACTAAGATCAGCCCAAGCCTTTTAAGCATTGCTAATTCTTCAATTGATATTTCTGATGGTTTATTTGGAGACTTAAGTAAGCTAATTAACAAAAGTAGCTTATTTTACAAAGTTGATATAAATAAAATTCCAATTTCAATAAATTTGAGAAGGTATCTTAGTAAATTCAACAAAAAGAAGATTAACTTCATCTCAAAGGGTGATGATTATCAAATTTTATTTACATCCCCTAAATCCAAGAGAAAAGACATCGTAAAAACTTTTAAAAAGATGAATCAAAAAGTAACTTTAATTGGCAATTTATCTAAAGTATCAAAAAAAAATGAAATTATTGATGGTAATAAGCGATTAAAACATGCATATAATGAGGGATATTCTCACAATTTCTAATAAAGTTAAATATTGCGTTTTATATCATATTTTGTATTACATAATTTTCATAATTTTAAATAACAAAGGAACCAATGAACACATCGAATGAAACAATAATGTATTATATTATAGCGGCTGGAATTTTATCAATCGTATATGGATTTATAACAGGTAGAAATATTTTAAATTCAAGCTCTGGTAATGCTAAAATGCTAGAAATTGCATCTGCAATTCAAGAAGGAGCTAGAGCATATCTAAATAGACAATATAAAACTATTGCATTGGTGGGTATAGTGGTTCTAATAATTATTACAATATTGTTTAGTCCTTTGGTTGGTTTAGGTTATTTAATTGGTGCTACATTGTCTGGTATTGCTGGCTACGTTGGTATGCTTGTTTCTGTTCAAGCTAATGTTAGAACTGCAGAAGCATCAAGAAAAAATTTAGCAAGTGGATTATCAATTGCATTTAAATCTGGTGCAGTAACTGGAATGCTTGTTGCTGGTTTAGCTTTACTTTCAATAGCAGTTTATTATTATTTTTTGGTTAAAGCTGGAGTTGATGAAAGAGAAATTGTTAATGCACTTGTTGCATTAGGATTCGGTGCATCATTAATATCAATTTTTGCAAGACTTGGTGGTGGTATTTTTACAAAAGGTGCGGATGTTGGTGCAGATTTAGTTGGTAAAGTTGAAGCTGGAATTCCAGAAGATGATCCTAGAAATCCTGCAGTTATTGCAGATAACGTTGGTGATAATGTTGGTGATTGTGCTGGTATGGCGGCTGACCTTTTTGAAACTTACGCTGTCACTATTGTTGCTACCATGGTTCTTTCATCTATTTTTTTTGTAAATGATTTTAATATGATGATTTATCCTTTAGCGATTGGTGGAGCATGTATATTAACTTCTATTCTTGGAACTTTTTTTGTTACACTTGGTAGTGATAAAAATATTATGAAAGCAATGTACAAAGGTTTTGTGATAACAGCAATTAGTTCATTGGTAATATTATTTCCAATAACAAAACATGTTATTGGCTTTACGACAGAATATGTGGTTAATGAAAAATCTTTCAATGGTTTAAGTCTATATTTTTGTGGAATTATAGGTTTAATTATTACCGGATTAATAATTTGGATTACAGAATATTACACTGGAACTGATTACAGACCTGTTAAAAGTGTGGCTAAATCGTCAACAACAGGTCATGGTACAAATGTTATTCAAGGTTTGGCAGTTTCTATGGAGGCTACAGCTGTTCCAGCATTAATAATAGTTGGAGGAATTTTATTGACTAATCATATAGCAGGCCTTTATGGAATTGCTATTGCTGTAACTACAATGCTTGCGCTAGCTGGTATGGTTGTTGCTTTAGATGCTTATGGTCCTGTTACAGATAATGCCGGTGGAATCGCGGAAATGTCAAATCTTCCAAAGAATGTTCGTAAGACGACAGATGCTCTTGATGCAGTTGGTAATACAACAAAAGCTGTAACGAAAGGTTATGCAATAGGATCAGCTGGACTTGGTGCGTTAGTCCTTTTTGCGGCTTACACAGAAGATATTAAACATTTTTCAAAAGTTGCTGGTTCAAACTTAGAAGGAATAGCTGTAACCTTTGATTTATCAAATCCCTATGTTGTTGTTGGATTACTTATAGGTGGAATGCTTCCTTATTTATTTGGATCAATGGGTATGCAAGCTGTAGGTAGGGCAGGTGGTGCAGTTGTTATTGAGGTAAGAAGGCAATTTAAAAAAATACCTGGAATAATGAAAAGAAAAGCAAAACCTGACTATGGTAAACTCGTCGATCTACTAACAAAAGCTGCAATTAAAGAAATGGTGATTCCATCATTATTACCAATTCTTTCACCGATAGTTCTTTATATAATAATTTATTTTATTGGTGGTCAAGTAGCAGCTCTTTCATCACTTGGAGCAATGTTGTTAGGTGTTATTATAACAGGTTTATTTGTTGCTGTCTCAATGACAGCTGGTGGCGGAGCATGGGACAATGCAAAAAAATATATTGAGGATGGAAATTATGGAGGAAAAGGTTCTGAAGCACACAAATCTGCTGTAACCGGTGATACTGTAGGTGACCCTTATAAAGACACTGCAGGACCTGCGGTCAATCCTATGATAAAAATTACCAATATAGTAGCATTGTTACTGCTTGCAGTTATTGCAGGATAGCAATCACTCAGGAAAATTAAGTATAATTGCTATTCTAGTGATATATTTATGTTTAAATTTGTTTAAATAATATTTTGTCATATTTAAATTATATAAATCATAATGGAATTTTGTGTTTATCTAATATTATCTCAAAAGTTAAATAAATATCGATCTTATGTAGGTTATACAAAAAACATAAGAAATAGGTTATATCTTCATAATAATTCAAAAGGAGCAAAGTTTACAAAAGGTAGAAAATGGAAAATTATATACTTAAAAAAATATAAAAATAAAATAATAGCCATGAAGGAAGAATATAAGCTAAAAAAAAATTATAAAATGAGAAGAGAGCTTATATCAAAATATAAAAAAAATGAAAATTTCAATACTTTTACCTTATAAAGAGAATTACTCTCCTGATTACGCAGGAGCTGTATCTATATTTATTAATGCAGTGACTAAATTAAGTAAATATAAAAATGATATAAGAATTTTTGGTAATACAAATCTTAAAAATACATTTACTAAAAACTATGTAAATATACCTTTAAAAAAAAAATATTTTAAAAGTCTAACAAAAATATATTTAAACAATTTTCTTAAAATTGAAAATAAAAGAAAATCAAACATAATTGAAATTCACAATAGACCAAAATATTTGGAATCTTTAAAACATCTTAAAAATAGAAAATTTGTTTTATATTTTCATAATGATCCACTTTCTATTGCCGGATCAGAAAAGATTAATGAAAGAATATCTTTGGTAGATACTTGTGATAAGATAATTTTTAATAGCAACTGGACTAAAGACCAATTCACATCAAATCTAGATAAATTCTATAAAAACTCGACAAAATTAATTGTTATACATCAATCCGCAAGTAAGAAAAAAGTTGATATATATAAGAAAAAAAGAATTATCACCTTCGTAGGAAAACTAAATTCATCAAAAGGTTATGATTTATTTGGCAAAGCATCAATTAAAATTTTAAAAAATTACGAAAATTGGAATGTTTACGTTTTTGGTGACGAACCAAGAGAAAAAATTAATTTTAAGCATCCTAGATATATTAATTTTGGATTTAAAAAACATTCATACATTTTAAAAAAACTTGAAGAGGCCTCTATCTCAATAGCTTGTTCAAGATGGAATGAACCTTTTGGCAGATCAAGTTTAGAAGCTTCTAGTAGAGGATGTGCTGTAATTATAAGTGATAGAGGAGGACTCAAAGAGACTGTAACTGATGCATTAATTATTAAAGATTTAAATGCAAATAATTTATATAAATCGATTAAATCACTAATTGAAAATGAAAATAAATTAAAACTATTACAGAGCAAAAGTTTAAAAAACTTTTATCTAACAGACAAATATATCTCTAAAATAATTGATAATTATAGAACTGAATTATTAACAAACAAATTTTATAAACATGACAAACATAAAAAAATAATTCATGTAACAAACTTTAATTTAAGACATAACGCACGACTATTTTACAATACAGGCAGAAGAATTAATAATGGTTTAATTAGAAATTCAAATTCTGTTGTCGCTTTAAGTGATAGAGATGTAATTAGTTATGAAAAATCTATAAGTGATTATAAAGGATCCAAAACATTGAATAGTAAACTTTTAGATATGACTGCAAATTTTAATCCTGATTTAATTTTAATGGGTCATGCAGATATGATTACAAACGACACAATTTTAAAAATAAAGAAATTTTATCCAAATATAAAATTCGCTCAATGGTTTCTGGATAAAATGGATAGCAAGGATTGGATACATAATAAAAAAAGATTTATGCAAAAATACAATCTGATGGATAGCAATTTTTGCACTACGTCTCCAACAGCTATTAATTTGAATAAAAAAAAATGTCATTATATACCAAATCCAGTTGATCCAACTTTAGATAATATGCAAATTTTTAAAAACAAAAATTTTATTTATGATATTTTTTTTGCCATGTCACATGGCGTACATAGAGGTACCTTAAAGCAAGGTAAAATTGATAATAGAGAGTTTTTTATAAATAAATTAATTAAAGCTAATAATAATTTTAAGTTTGATATTTATGGAATGACTAATAAACAACCGATATGGGCAGAAGAATTTAAACAAAAACTGAGTCTATCTAAAATGGCTCTAAATTTAAGTCAAGGAAAACCAATGAAGTTTTACAGTAGTGATAGAATTGCACAACTAATTGGTAATGGTGTATTAACTTTTGTTGAAAAAGATACCATGCTAGATAAAATATTTAAAAATAATGAGGTAATATTTTACTCGAATATTAAAGATCTTAGCAAAAAGATTAATATTTACATGAATGATGATAAATTAAGAGTGAAAACTGCAAAAGCCGGTTACTTAAAATATCATAAATATATGAATTCCAATATAGTTACAGAATTTATGTTAAACAAAATTTTTAACATTAAGAGTAAAAAAAAATATTGTTGGAATTTTTGAATGTGTTTATACATAACTACAAGCAAAGGATTATATAATTATAATCTTAAAGAAAATATCTTAAATAAAATAATTGGCAATTGGAACAAAGGTTTATTTAAAAAACCAAGTAAAGGTTTTTTTGGCATATGTGAAGATAACAATAAAAATCAGATTATTACTGTTTCGCGTGAGAGATTTTCTGTAGAAAAATTCCATAATAAATCTACTGATTTACTGTTACATTTTTATGACCCAATAAATAAGATAGTTGTTGATAAAGTAACTATTAAAAATATATATGACGTCCATCAGATATATTATTATAACAAAAAAATTTATTTAACCGATACTGGTAAAAATAGAGTGCAGATATATAATTGTGAAACTAAGAAAATTGAGTCATTTATAGATATAGGTTCAAATAGAAATAATAATAATCATGTTAATGCTATTCATGTTGATCAAAATAAAATTTTAATAGGGTTAAATAATGGTAATAAAGAAAATTTAAGAAATGCTCAAATTATAGAAATTGATCAAAAAAACATTAAAAGTAGTAATTTAGATGCTCTTCACATTGGAAAAACTATTGAATTGACAGGCATTTATCATACACATGATATAGAAAAGATTGGAGATGATTATTTTATTTCTGCGTCTGAAGATGGAAAATTGATTAGTTTAAATAAATTATCTTCTATAAAAAAACTACCTATATGGACTCGTGGTATAGCAAAAAATAAAGATTATATATTTGTTGGAAAAAGCGGTATTGCTTCAAGGAAGTTAAGACACTCTAGATATTATGATGGAATGGTAAGTGTTTTATCACGCAATGATCTTAATTTAGTAAATGAACTCTCTATTCCTAAAATAGGTCAATTAAATGATATTTTATATCATGAGGTGAAAAATTGATGAGAATTCCAGTTTTAATGTATCATTCCATTTCGAATAGCAAAAACCCGTTATCTGTTTCGATTAACAGTTTTGAGAAACAAATGCGATTTATGAATCAAAATGCTTTTAAAACTACGAATTTACATAATATAGAAAACATTAAAAGTGGTAAATTTTTTATAATTACCTTTGATGATGGTTATGAAGATGTCTTTCTTAATGCTTTACCAATTCTTAAAAAATATAATTTTACAGCAACATGTTTTTTTGTTTCAAATCTTATTGGTAAATACAATGTATGGGATGAAGATAAAGAAAACTTTATAAAATTAAATTTGATGAATAATAGTCAAATTTCATTATGGATAGATAATAATATGGATGTAGGTTCTCATACAGCAGATCATAAAAATCTTTTAAATCTTAATCGCAATGAAAAAAAAATACAGATTAATGAACCCAAAAAATATTTTAATGAATTTTTTAATATAGATGTAAAAACTTTTTCGTATCCATTTGGTGCTTTTGATGATGAGTCTTTTAATATAGTAAAGGACAATTATTTGTTTGCCGTTACTACGAACAGATCCAGGTATATTTTTGACAAATTTAATAATTGTAAAATTCCAAGAGTTCCTGTCAATAAAAAGGATAATATTTTTAAATTTTATCTTAAAACTAATACAATATATGAAGATATCAAATTTAAAAATTAATTAATGTTTGTTAGAAAATTTAATAAAACAAAATGTATAAATGGTTGCGAGATATTTAATGATAATTCTAATTACTTATACTGGGAAAATAGAGATGTCACAAAAGACGAAATAGAGATTACTGATTACTTAAATAATAAATATACTCATAAAAATATCTCTATTTTGCACATTGGTATAGGTAATTCATATATAGCGTCAAATTTAAATAAATTTATCAATATTGATGGCATATCCATATCTATGAACGAAATTATTTTAGCTGATAGTTTAAAAATTAAAAATTATAAAAGTTATTTTTTTAATAAATTAGAAAAAAATGTGTTCTCTAATGACTCCTTTTCAAAATATGATGTCATTATTGATGTGAATCTTAAATCTTTTTGTTGCTGTGAACTTTCTTTTAAAAAGTTGTTCAAAGATTACAGTATGATGTTGAATAAAAATGGCATTATTATAACAGGTAAAAATGGAATGAATTGGTCAAGAGTTATTAAACCTGTAGTTCGTTTTTCATTGAAAAAATTATTCTACAAAAGATTAAAAGAATATGATGGTCCTAAATCAAACATTTTATCATTATCTGAATGTAGTAAATTAGCAAAAGAACATGATCTTATATTGGGTGAAATTGATAGAACTAATATTGTAACTTTTTCTAAAATTTAATTTTATTTAGAGCGTTATTTTTAAATAAATTTGCTTCTCTAATATATCTTCTAACCATTTGTGTTGTTTTATGACCTGTCATAGCCATTATGCTTCGCTCATCAGCGCCTGAATCAGCAGCAACTGTTGCAAAACCCGACCTTAAACTATGACCTGCAAAATTTTTGTTTTCTATACCTGCTAACTTTAAATACTCTTTCATTAATAAAACTACAGATTGGTCAGTTAATCTTTT